>Ga0207003_1062_pt1 | contig 28288 bp, 27 predicted proteins | sample Alteio_BWMinCont_89_FD_153474 | JGI IMG/M metagenome (GOLD analysis project Ga0207003, IMG submission 153474) | Enriched cells from forest soil in Barre Woods Harvard Forest LTER site, Petersham, Massachusetts, United States -... | ecosystem: Environmental > Terrestrial > Soil > Temperate forest >...
AAATGAAATCGCTCGTGAAATTAGCGCAAGTCGAACACATGATTCCAGCGGAAGGGCTTCAACATGAATTTCTCGGCGCGATCCAGCACTTGCGTAAATTGGGACATAAACAGGTGATTGACCAACTCCTCGCAAAAGCGAATCAAACAGGGTTGTCTTTGGAAGAAAAACAACAGTTGGATGAGTTGATTCGGTCAAAATAAATCAGAATGTGTTCCTGTTCGTAACTACCAACTCCTCTTTCACTCCAGCGACGTCGTCCCGCGGCTTGTCCGCGGGATCCAGAGATATCAAATTAGCTTCTGGATCCCGCGGACAAGCCGCGGGACGACGTCGTTAGGGGAGTGAGTAGTTAGTCGCTATAAAAACCCTGTCATGCCAGCATGCTCTTAGCTGGCATCCAGTGTCTTTAAGTCGCTGGATGCCAGCTAAGAGCATGCTGGCATGACAGAGTAGCAGGCAGGTCTATCCAGAACTTGAACTCCCCAGTCCCGGTCGATAAGTTTGCAGTTGCTTGGCCTGAGTCTCTGCGTATTTTTTGAAATTACCCTCCAAGTGATCCTTGCCGTTACTCTTGCTAACAGTATCAAGCACTTTCGCGACGCCATCGATTCTGTCGCTCAATTCCTTTTTCTTCGCATCAAATGCGGGAGTTGCATTTGCACCGCTCGTCGCATGATCCAGCCCAGTCGATGCTTGCTTTAATACACGAACCCGAAGCTCCAAGTCTTGAATGTATGTTTCATTTTTTGCTCTTAAACCTTGTAAGGTTTTAAGATGTCCACCCCCACTCGCTTGAACGTTAGGGTCATCCGGCTGTGCTATGGCTGCATGTGTCAATGCAGCGAGTTGCCCTGTCATCAAATCAACAGCGTCTCTCGCTTTCTCAACATCTTTGCTGAGCGCATCGAGATCTTTTGTCAGATTCGTGAGTTTAGCGTCAGGAGTTTGGCCTTGATAAGTAGTCTCAGCCACTTTTTGAATGGCTTTTTCGTTTTTCTTTTGCTCATCAGGAAATGCCGAGATGGTCGGATCAGTCGTTTTTAATTCTGCAATTTTTGCTGTCAAAGTCGCAGCGCCAGCGTCTTGTGTCGCTGGAACAACCAGTGTAGCTTCAGACTCTTTCGCTTTGGCTTGCCACTCAGGCGCATCTCTGCCAATAACTTCCATTCTTTTCTGTTTGTTCTGCAATTCCGCTTCTTTATCAAAAACTTTATTAATCGTTTCGACTAAATCGCTTCTTCCATACGCAAGACGCTCCGCGGCAGACATGGCCATCGTATCGACTTTGAGCTGCAGTAAATGCCCTCTTAACTCTTCATCCAGTCGGATTGGAATTCCTCTTTCTTCGGCTGCCTCCAGGAACACCATCACCTGTTCGTTGACCTCTTTCGCATTTTTGATCGGAATAGGATCGTGCTGGTTTTCTCTGTCTATTGAAATGAATAAACCTGTTTCCTGAGCTTCCTTCGATTCTCGAGCTCGAACAAGATCGATCGATCCCCCATGATATTTTTTGAGCTCGTCGTAATATTCTTTATCGTTCTGGCGGAATTTCTGTTTCGGCAACCTCATGGGCCGGTATCCGCCCTTCTGTGTTTTTTGATAAATCGTGTCGCCGTATTTTGCACTTTGGAAATACATTTCTTTTGATTCACGCAGTTTTTTTACTTTTTTTCTCAAGGGATCATCAGGGTTTGTTGTCGCAGTCAGAATAGGCGGTTTCACTCCCTTCACTTGATCTTCGAGTGCTTTTTCATCGTAATCCTGTAACGGTTTAAATACCGTATCCACTCCATAGCCCGCTTGTTTCACAATCTGCACGGAAAGATGCAAGGGGTAATCCACGTCATGTTTGTGATTCATGCTTCGCGCAAGCGATTCTGCTTCCGCCTGAACTTTTTCTTCCCGAATTTTTTTTAGTTCCGCTTCTTTATCCGTCGCATACTTCTGCGCTTCAGCGCTCATCGACGCAGCATTTGCTGGAGCAAAGGTTATTTTGTTCCACGCGTCCTGTTTAACTTCGTCACCATTCACTAACTTGGCGTACGTTTCTTCCATATTTTTTTTGACGCCTGCGAGAGTCTCTTTCAATACCTCTTTTTCTTCTACGCTCACAGCAAGGGCTTCGATACCTGCAGTTGTCTTTTCTTCAAAGCCATTTACTTCAGGGCCCAGGACGGTACTCTTTGAAAGTGAAAACTCACCAGCCGGTTCGTATCCCCGACCCATGTCTTTAAGCTTGCCGGAATCTGCCTTGATGCTCGCACAATTTTCTTCGTACGTCTTTTTTTTGCTTTCACCTGGGGTTGCTTTAGACTGCATGAGTCAGGACTCCGCGATTAAATATTATATAGATTATACAGTAACGGCCTCTTTATGATCAAATTTCACGCCCTGGGCTCGGCCCTGTCGTTTTACTTTTCAATTCAGCATCGAAGATACCGAGATCTTTCTGGGAAGGATTATAGTGTAGTATTTCCATGGGCTTACCGTGTTTGTCGCCCAATAACTGCAATTCAACCCACGCCGAACGCACCATTTTATCAAATCCGGCAAACTCAATGACCCAGCCGCGTTTGTAGACTTCTCGGGCTATCGCACGAGCTGTTTGCATCGCATCTTCCAATGTTCTTTCATGGGAAAATAATTCTTTAGGGGCTCCGACAATACAACAACCTCGATCGTACACATGATAATATTTGCTCGCGCCTTCCAGATTTAATGCTCTTTTTTCGCCGGGATAATCCAGATTGTAAACATCCCAAATCGTCAGCGTCGCAAACCGTTCCAGCAAATGATAAATTTCAACGATCGTAATCGGACGATTGAGAATTTCATTCATTTCCGGCAAAGGTAAATTTTTTCCGAGCGCCTCCCACACTTCTGATTTGAGTTTGCTATAAATCTGATTATGCTCACTCATTTCTATGCGCGGCTTAATCGTCAACTCAAACTCGGTGGTGAATTCTTCGGCTTCTTCATCACGGGCCGTGATAACAATTCTGTAACTGCCTGCTGTATCGGATGCAGGAATTCCATTGATGATGCCATCGCTGGTGCAAATCAATCCTTTCGGCAAAGGTTGACCATCCAGCAATTCAGCGCGAATAAATAATTTGCTGTCCGATCCAATAAAATCATTTAATTTTAAGGGACCGAATGTTGCCCCTTCATTGACAATTTGCGGAGGAATGGTTTTTTTGAGGCTGGGAGCAACCATAGTCAATACCCTAAAATAGAAGAACTATTAATGCTATCACAGATGAATCCTACTGCCACTGTCATCCCCGCGACTATCACTGTCATCCCTGCGACTATCACTGTCATCTCCGCGACTATCACTGTCATCCCCGCAACTATCACTGTCATCCCCGCGAAGGCGGGGATCCATCAAATATAGATCCCCGCCTTCGCGGGGATGACAGTGATAGTTGCGGGGATGACAGTGATAGTCGCGGAGATGACAGTGATAGTCGCAGGGATGACATTTTTAAGTGAATCAACCCATTCATATATTTCAACAACGGGCGGTGTCACGCATTTCGTGCAGGTTTTTCCGCAACCGGATGATGGGATGAGTTTTCGAATGCATCCTTTGCGCATCCAATGCGCCATCATATTGCGCAACACATCGGAATCACAATTAAAATGCGCGCACAACGTCGTGATGCTCGCCATTTTTACTTGCATTAAATAATTTTTAATTTCAAGCAAACTCATATTGCCTCGCTGTGTATGCTCTCAGACTGAATATCGTTAATAAAATAATACCCAACACACCGACCAGCCAATAAAAAGAAGAGAATGGATGCCGCACAAATGTCGCTGCCTGATAAAATGCAACGGCGACACCGTATGCCACGCCCGTCGTCCACAACATAGAAAAAATCGCCCAACCGCGATGCACTTCACGTAACATCGCTGCTGTCGTTGAAACACAGGGAAAATACAACAACACAAATAATAAATACGCGACCGCGCCTATTTTGCCGTCGAATTGTTGCGACATCACACCATACACTCCCTGCGTAACAGTATGTATCGGTGCTTTCGCTAACACAGGATTAGAAAGTGACGCGCCGAGTTGACTTACATTCGTTCCAATCGATGCAACCGCATCACGCAAACCGCCCCAAAAATGAAATGCTTCAGCAGGTATTGCATTCAAATGGCCCGCCTGGCTGTACAGTGTATTCAATGTTCCCACGACAACTTCTTTGGCTAACACACCTGTCACGAGTCCGACAGTTGCGGGCCAATTATCTTGATGAATACCCATCGGCGCAAAAACCGGTGTGATCCAGCGTCCAATCGCAGACAGCCACGAATTCATACTGCCATCGCTGTTCACCGATCCATCGAGACTCAGTGCATTCAACGCGCCAATCAAAATACAAATCGGCACAATTAATTTTCCTGCACGAAACACAAAATTTTTCAATCGTTGCCATGCGTGCAGCAAAACCGTTTTCGCATGCGGTACGTGATACGACGGTAATTCCATCACGAGCGGTGCGGGATCACCTTGCAATACCGTTTGTCGCAATAAAAACCCCGTCAACACGGCCATCACAATTCCTGTCAAATACAAAACGAAAACAATATTTTGTCCGCCCTTGGGAAAAAAGGCAGCGGTAAAAACCGCATAAATCGCGAGCCGCGCACCGCATGACATAAACGGACTCATCATGACAGTTAAAATACGATCGCGTTTATTTTCCAATGTGCGCGTGGCCATCACAGCTGGAACGTTACAACCAAATCCGACGATCATCGGCACAAAAGATTTTCCAGGTAATCCGAGTGCGCGCATAAAACGATCGACGACAAATGCAGCGCGCGCCATATAACCGGAATCTTCCAACAAGGCGAGAAATAAAAACATTGCACCAATCACGGGAATAAAGGTAATCGTCGTGTTAATTCCTTTTCCAATACCATCAGCCAGTAGAGCAATCAACCACGTGGGCAATCCTAATTGTGTAAATAAATATTCTCCGCCCTGCACGAAAATCGTATCGCTGCCGATATCAAAAAAATCTTGGAATGCACCGCCGATATTAATCGAAAAGAAAAACAGGCAATACATCACACTTAAAAAAATCGGAATGCCTAGTATGCGATTCAGCACAACGCGATCTAAACGTGCAGTCCACGTTGTGCGCGGTGTTGCATTTTGCACGAGACATTGTGTAATGATTTCCTGAATAAAACGATAACGCGCATCGGCTAATAAAATATCGGGATCTTCATTCAATGTGGTGCGAATAATATTTTGTTGTTCTTTCACGATCGATAAAATTGAATCGTCGACAGAGCGTTGTGCAATGACATCGTCTTCTAATAAACGAATGGCTAATCCGTTCGAATTACTTTTTAACGCGCGTGAAATGTTTTCAATGGCTGACGTAAGGGAGGAAGAAATTAGCACGCCTTCCTCCGCAGGGGGAAGGTGGCACGAAGTGCCGGAAGGGGGGAGTACCTTTTTATTTTTCAAAAAAACTATTTGATCTCCCCCATCCGACCTTCGGTCACCTTCCCCCTGCGTGGGAAGGCGTGCTAAGCAATGTTTTAATTTCTCAATCCCTTTTTCTTTATGCGCCTCCAACGGAATCACAATACATCCTAATTTTTTTTCCAACACATCCAACATCAATTGCATCCCACGATGACGCACCACATCCATCATATTCACAGCAATCACCACCGGCACTTGCATTTCCAACAATTGCATCGTGAGATATAAATTCCGCTCGAGGTGACTTGCATCCAACACATTCACAATCACATCCGCTTCGCGACTCAAAATAAATTCACACGCAATCCGCTCATCCAACGAAGCAGACTCATTCACCGTCGTCAACGAATACGTCCCAGGCAAATCAATCACTTCCACCAACGTATTTTTTTCTGTGAATGAACCGGTCTTACGTTCCACCGTCACACCCGGCCAATTCCCAACACGTTGACGCGCGCCTGTCAGCGCATTAAACACTGTCGTTTTTCCACAATTGGGATTGCCAACCAAGCCGATGGTCATCGTATTCATGCACTCACCTGCTCGATCTGTAAAATACCGGCTTCGTGTTTGCGTAAGCTCAGGGAAAATCCTCGAACCGTGATTTCAACCGGATCGCCGAAGGGGGCAATTCGGGTGACGGTGAATTCCGTCCCAGGCAATAGACCCATGGAAATCAGGCGGTGGCGGTAGAGCGGCTCACCGGATTGAACACGGAGGATGCGGCCTTTGTGGCCTATTTTCATTTCGCTAAGTTGCATGTAATTACCCTCTTCTGAGTATCCACGGCCTCTATCGAAGCGTCATCCCGCGACGCTCCTTAAGCGGGACCCAGCGACTTTTTTGAGTTATTTTTCGAATAAAATTTAAGAAAGTCGCTGGGTCCCGCTTAAGGAGCGTCGCGGGATGACGCTTCGGTGAAGACCCAGCCCGTACGGCTCGCTTAACTTAATGACAGCCAGTATCCGGCTTCCATAACCCCCTGTCAATACAATTGAGAATCATTCTCATTGGCAGGAATGACGGGTTTGGTATATCTTATGGTTTACAAAGTGGTTTATTTTGGTCAAAATAAGAGCTTTATAGCCCGAGTTTGGTGATATGTGTGCGGAAATAGGCGGGAGACGGGTTATACTCTAAGGACGGTTTGGGCTTTTTTGGACAATGTTTTTTCAGGTTGTGAGCGAACAATTAAATTAATTGATTAAGAGGGTCTTATGCCAGTACAAGCAGGAACAGCCAGACAAGAACTAACAAAACGAAAAACTGAGCTAGAGGGCCTAATCAGAAAAATACAAATAGGGGAGGCCGAGTTCAAAGCCAGCACGGGGGTCGAGGACGTATTGACCCGCTTTAACGAAGCTCTGATGTCATATCAAGAGATTGATGATGGCAGGGACTTGGAGGGAGGGATTGCGACACGATACGAGCAGCTCGTACAAGATTTAGACGCGCAGATAGGAGCACACCAGAAAAAATTGCAAGAAGTAATTTCTCAGGCTATTTCTAAAAAGATTGCTAACACCAACCCTGAATTGAAAGAAGAAGAAAAGGCGGCGCAGGCTGGGGCTCAAGCTAAACCTTACAATGCAGTTCTGTTAGCTAACTTGGCTGCGGTAACCGATCACCCACAGTTTCACGACGCAGTTGGCCAGTTAGATCCCAAGCTTGGTAACTTGATAGCCGGTGTTGAGGTTGGCGATACCGCGAACAAATTAAGAAAACAAGCATTTGAGAAAATAAACCCCTTTGTCGCCAAGATTCTTCAAAATACGATTCAGAATATAGATCTGCGTCATGTAGATCCCACATTGCTGAGCGAAATAATAATAACCGCTGATCAATCCCGTGACCCCGCTCTCAGTGCTATTAACACACTTCGAGAGGCCAATATGTTCGGTCCTATTTTGAGGGAGATTGGAAGAGAGGTATTTAAATCAGAGAGAATAATGCCGATTAATTTTTCCACCGCCGTACGAAATGACCTCCGCAAAAAGCTGAATAATTTTGTAGTAGAAAAAGTTAAGGCTGTCATGGATACAGTCAGGATAGAAGACCCAAGTTTGCTGATTCGAATGTCTCAACTCACGCAGGCAAGTGAGCTTAGGGATTTTATTAAAGCAAACATGGCTGCTTTCAAATTGGACAAATATAACCCCAACATATTAGATCAGGGCAATGGTGTTCAGGATGCAACCCTTAAAAACCTAGTAGCGGACGCGAAACAGCAGTTATCTGACATGACGAGCGCATTAGTCAGCGGAATACCTGATAAAATCAAGGAGCATGGGATTACAGACGCAGACCAAGCTAATACCTTAATGGCATTAGCTGTTCTTCCCGACAATGCAGATAATATTCGAGCTGAACTCTTTAGGCAAAAAGACGCTCTTGGCATGGGTGTTTTCACTCTTGAGACCATCCAAAGCCCCGTGGTTATTCCAGAGGCAAAATCCATTGAATATAGAAATACAGCAAGTGGGCAGTTACGAAGTCAAATTGCAGAAGCTGCAAGGGCTAAGATTCCCGAGCTCAAAGGCGAGCGTGAGAATGCCGATCTCATTGATGCTATCGCAGATGCAAAAGATGACGAGTTACGTACCACTCTATTCAAAAACAAAGACGCACTAGGCCTAAACCATTTAACAAAAGCTTGTCTTGGTAATCCGTTAATCACTGAGCCGAACTTGTTAAACGCGATCAGAGAAGATGCCAAGAAGAATAGAATTGAACGCTCTTCAGAAGAAAAAATAGTTCTCGAAGCTTTAACCCGACTCAAAAAACCTGATCCGACAGCGACTATACTGACGCCGCAATACGCAGAACCTAAAAAGGCATTATGGAGTGATCCTGCTGCTAAGATGGCACTAGTAGCACTAACCACCCTAGGAAAAAGCCAGCTTGATGAAAAAGAACCACTTACAGCAAACGTCTTAGCTGGTAAATTAAAGCCTCTTCTTGATCCACCTCCAAAAGATGCAAAAGTCATTGAAAGCGGGTTAAAAACTACATTTGGCGAATTTAAGGGAAGCAGCGATCTTGCCCAAGCCATCGCGGATGTTCATGAAGCAGAAGAAACAGCAAAAGAAGTAAAAAAACAAGCCGATGTCCTTAAAGCACAATACGATAAATTTGCGCGAGAAACCAAGGGATCGGCCGACCTGGCGACAGAGGCAAAAAAGGTAAACGACGATATTGCTAAGGCACTTGAAGCAAAAGATGAGAAAAATGTTTCTACTCCTGCTTCGGATGCAAAAGCTGCCAATGCTAAAAGAAATGAAATGAAAGCTGTCGAGACAGCTCAAACTGCATTAGCAAAACGTGTAGCTGATATAAAAACAGCGCAAGACTTTGCTACTCAAAAACTTGCTGAGATTAAAGACGGAACAACCCAACCTCGGGAAGCTTTAGCCGAACTCGAAGGCGAAGTCAAACGATTGAATGTGAACCCTGCTAATGAGGCCAAACTATCCGAGGAAGTAAAAAAACTCGAAACAGCATTCAAAACTATTGCAGATGCAGCGGCGACTCGCGTAAAAGCGCTTCATCCCGACGATGCAAAAATAGCTATACCACAGCAGATTCGCACCGCTGCAGAGCGGAAACCTCCCAATCGCTACGCGGTTGCAGAACTTGCAGAATCTGAACGATTGAAAAAGCTCTACGAGCACTACCATAACCTCGCAGCAGATGCCGCAAGTAACAATCGGGAAGCTATTCGTCAGTTAAAAGAAGCCGGAGCTGAACTTAACGTCCTGTTGGATCAAATCATTAAGCTAAGAGGCACTGTACTTGCTGGGGACCCTATAAGCCAATACACTAAAGATTGGCTGACTCGCATACATGCTGAGTTTCGAGTGATATCAAGTGAAATGAAGTACCTGGAAACCAGAGCAGAGGAAAAAAAGACTGCCGGTTTAGTCGCCCGAGATGTCCGGATTTTTACTGATAAAAGAAGAGGTCCATACAAAGCAGAGGAACTTAAGAACATCCATAAAAACCAGGCCGCTTTTGACAAGTGGGAAGAAAAGGTCCGAGGACCCGGTGCTCGCAAAGGGATTGCCCCCCCTCAACCTCTTGCAACTTTTAGTAGCAGAGAGAAAAGTGATGTCCAATGGGCAGAACAACCCCAGTATGAAAAAGTCATTCATCGCGGCTATCCGCCTGATCCGGACAAAGCTCAGCCGCATGAAATGATATACAGCGAAACAGAGAGCAAACAAGCAGACACTCAACTCGAACCCGATTTGGATGTGATTGTTTACGACTTACCAGAAGACTGTTCGAATAGAGGCTACTTGGTAGACTTTTTGGTAGAAAAATTGGGAATGCAAAAAGATGGATCGGAAGGAGCTCGCGCACTGGTTTTTGAGAACTTACACGATCCTGTATTGAAGGAAAAAGACGTGCTCGCTTTTTTAAAGAAAATCCCAACTGGTAGACATAGGGATACATCGTTGGCTCGTGAGTTCATGGTGAGCTATCTGCCTAGCCGGCAATACACCACATTTCCAATCTGTGACAGTTATGTGCCAAAAGGTTTCGCGTATCCATTGCCGCAAGACGAAAAATCCGTGGCAATAGACCGAGAAGCGTTTAAGGCATTAAGTATCGAAGAGAAACAACAATACAAACCAGCGAAGTGGGGAGGAGCTAACAAGAAAGAAGTTCAACTCCCTGACATCAATTTTTTCCATTCAGCTGCGCTATTAATCAATACTTTTCTAGCTCGTGGATCTGTACCAATGAGTTTGGTTGAAGTGAGGGATCCAGCATTATTGCTTGCTATTGACTGCCTGGCACAAGCTAAGGGTGTAAGTGATAAATTGCAATTTCCATCTTCATACAAAAAAGCGACCCCTGATCAAGTTGAAGCAACAACGATAATGATTGGTAACGAAAAGTTGCGCGCAACACAGACTGGGGAAGCCCTTATCAAGGAAGTGAAAGCTGCTACTACTGGCGCCGATCGACCCACTGTCGCAAGAGGGTTTGCTGACGCACCAGAACCAGCACCAAGACCCGGACTGGGGAGAAGGACTTAACTATCTCCTTTATCACGTTCCAACAACATTCAGCACGCTCCGGCGTGCTTTTTGTTGGGATGTATCCTAAAGAACTGAACTGGGATGAATCCCTCATTTTGTTAAATGTATATTGCAAAAAAGCAAATATCCCTGTATTTTATCCATATTATGCCTATATTTACCTTGTATTTTATCCATTAATTGGTCTAAACACCCTTGTTTTTTATCCACTTTAATGCTATTTTTGCTATATAGTTGATTAATGTGAGAAAATCATGTACCGCGACATAGAAAAAGATTTACTACATTGGAAGAAACAGGAAAACCCTATGCCGCTCTTGTTGAGAGGAGCCAGGCAGGTTGGAAAAACGTATGTTGTTGAAAAATTTGGTCGCGAACAATTTGAGCAACTAGTTACAATTAATTTTGAACTGCAACCTGAGATGATCCATTGTTTTGAAAGTCTTGAGCCAAATGAAATTATCAATGCAATTTTTTTATTAACGCACAAGAAAATTGAGCCACAATCAACGTTATTATTTTTAGATGAAATCCAGGATTGTCCCAATGCTATTCGTGCATTGCGCTACTTCAAAGAAAAGTTGCCTAAGCTACATGTAATTGGTGCAGGCTCATTGCTGGAGTTTACACTAAATGACACAGCATTTCGGATGCCGGTTGGGAGAGTCCAGTCACTTTATTTAAAACCTCTTTCGTTTAAAGAATATTTAGTGGGCAGCGATAATAAGCAATTACGCGAATGGATCGAAAGTATCGATTTACATTCTAAAATTGCGAAGCCTATACATGAGCGTTTACTACACTTAGTACGTGAATACATGATATTAGGTGGTATGCCGGCTGTTTTACAAAGCTATTTTACAGTGCATGACCTGGGCAACTGTATGAATATTCAAACTGCCTTATTAAATACGTATAGACAGGATTTTGGTAAATATGCGAAGAAGTCAGACCACCGATATCTGCAGCGATTATTTGAAAAAATTCCGGGATTGGTAGGGGAAAATTTCAAATATTCCAAAGTAGATCCTGACATGAGGTCACGTGATATTAAAGATGCCTTATATATGCTGCAAAATGCAGGCCTTACCTATCCTATTTTTAGTACTAGCGCGTCAGGGCTTCCATTGGCAAATTTAATCAATGAAAAAAAATTTAAAGTTTTGTTTTTGGATGTAGGCTTAATAACAAGAACAGGAAAGTTAGAGTCAGAATTATTATTAAATAATAATATTATATTGGTTAATCGAGGGATGCTAGCAGAACAATTTGTGGGACAAGAACTGCTCGCTTATACGTCGTGTTATGAAGAAGCGAATTTATATTTCTGGTCAAGAGAGCAACGTTCCAGCATGGCCGAAGTAGATTTTGTAACTACAGTAGACGCAAAAGTTATTCCCATCGAAGTTAAAGCTGGTACAACAGGCCACTTAAAATCGATAAAAATATTTATGCAAGAGAAAAAATCAACACTTGGCGTGCGTATCTCACAACAACCTTTAAGTTATGATAATAACATCCTATCGTTACCGTTTTACATGACAGGAGAAATCTCCAGAATAGTTAAGATGGGGGATTTCAGCTGAAAAATTGGCAGTATTGCGAAAAAATATTTTTATTTTGAGGTGTAATGGGGATATTCTCATCCTGCCCCCAGCCGCTCTTCCAACACCATCCGCAGCTCCAACAACTGCCCATGAAAAAAATGCCCCGCCGTGGGCATCCGAATCACTTCCGGTTTATGCGGCAACGTTTCAATCCACGCGAACACTTCTTCCGCCGACACGACTTCATCCTGTTCACCCTGCACCAACAACCAAGGACACGTCACTCGCGCTAAATCATCTCCTTTAAACCGCGAAACTTGCGGTGCAATCGTCACTAATTGTTTCGGTGAAAATTGCATCGCGGCTTTGGTCGCCACATATGCACCAAATGAAAAACCCGCCAGCCAAATAAAATCATTGGGAAGAACCGTTTGAATCCACTGAACGATCGCCAGCAAATCATCCACCTCGCCTCGCCCTTCATCATGCACACCGCTACTTTTTCCCACGCCGCGAAAATTAAATCGCACACTGCGCAAGCCAATATCACGACACACGCGTGCCAATGTTGTAACGACTTTATTATTCATCGTTCCACCAAACAAAGGATGCGGATGACAAATGATCGCGGTCGTATTTGAAGAAGATGCTTGAGCCGGTGTCGCGAGCATTTCAATTTCACCGGCTGGGCCAGGTAATAATAATGTTGATTCTGTTGAAGGAAAGGATTGCATGATTAAAAACCTTGTATGTCATTTGCAAAAAACATTTTTGGCTCCCCCCATCCGGCCTTTGGCCACCTTCCCCCTGCAGAGGAGGGCGTGCTAATTTTTTTTGTAACAAAGTCAGGTTACAGTTTGTTTTTCAAAAATCTTCCCGTGTAAGACGTCGGATGTTTCGCAATTTCTTCTGGCGTTCCGACCGCAACAACTTGCCCACCTTTATCACCGCCCTCGGGACCTAAATCAATAATCCAATCTGCCGTTTTAATCACATCTAAATTATGTTCGATGATGACAATCGTATTGCCATCATCGCGCAATCGATGCAACACTTTCAATAATTGTTCGATATCATAAAAATGCAATCCCGTCGTCGGTTCATCCAAAATATATAATGTTTGTCCGGTATCACGACGCGATAATTCACGCGCTAATTTAATGCGTTGCGCTTCACCGCCCGACAATGTCGTTGCACTTTGTCCCAAACAAATATACGACAATCCTACATCTATCAACGTTTGTAATTTACGCGCGACAGAGGGGATCGGATCAAAAAATTCGCGCGCATCTTCAATGGTCATTTCCAATATTTCGTGAATATTTTTTCCTTTGTAGGTAATTTCCAACGTCTCACGATTGTAACGTTTTCCCTGACACACATCACACACGACATACACATCCGCGAGAAAATGCATTTCGACTTTAATTAATCCATCGCCTTGGCACGCTTCACATCGTCCACCGCTCACATTAAAACTGAATCGACCTGGACCATAACCACGCGCACGCGCTTCTTGTGTTCCTGAAAATAATTCGCGAATCGGTGTAAATAATCCTGTGTACGTTGCAGGATTGGAACGCGGTGTTCGACCAATGGGACTTTGATCAATATCCACAACTTTATCGAGAAATTCGATGCCTTCGATATTTTTATACGGTGCAGCTTCGTGTGATGTCGCACCGTTCAATGCACGCGCTGCGATGGGCCCTAACGTATCATTGATCAACGTAGATTTTCCAGAACCCGACACCCCTGTAATGCACGTCATCACACCCAATGGAATATCCACATCAATATTCCGCAAATTATTTCCGCTCGCGCCTTTCAATAAAATCATTTTTTTGCGATTGACGGGACAGCGTTTTGAGGGAACTGCAATTTTGCGTTTTCCCGATAAATATTGTCCCGTCAATGAATTTGGATTATTTAAAATATCTTCCGGTTTTCCTTCTGCAACAATTTGACCACCATGCACACCTGCACCCGGCCCTAAATCCAATACATGATCTGCACTGCGAATCGCATCTTCATCGTGCTCAACCACAATCACTGTGTTACCTAAATCACGTAATTGATGAAGTGTTTCTAACAAACGCGCATTATCGCGTTGATGCAATCCAATCGACGGTTCATCTAAAATATACATCACGCCCACTAATCCTGCGCCAATTTGACTGGCTAATCGAATGCGTTGCGCTTCGCCGCCTGATAAAGTTTCTGCACTGCGATCTAAACTTAAATAATCTAATCCCACATTTACTAAAAAACTTAAGCGACTGATTAATTCTTTTTTAATTTTCGCAGCAATTTCAGCGCGATAACCTGTTAATTCCAATTTTTCAAAAAATGCTTTCGTTTGATTGATCGGTTTTTTAGTAATGTCCGCCAATCCCATATCACCGACAAAAACATAGCGCGCGGCTTTGCATAATCGTGTTCCCTCACACGCATCACATGATTTGACTGAAAGATATTTACTGAGTTCTTCGCGTACCATATTGGATTCAGTATCGCGATAACGTCGCTCCATATTGGGAATCACGCCTTCAAATACATCTTTTTTTGAAAATCCACGCCCATCTTCATTTTTATAATTAAATTTAATTAACTCACCGCCACTGCCATACAAAATCATGTGCTGAACGGTTTTCGACAATAAACTAAATGGATGTTCCATATTGAATTTGTAATGTTTCGCGAGCGAAGACAATAATTGATAATAATAACCATTGCGTCGATCCCATCCACGTATCGCACCTTCCGCTAAACTTAAACTGGAATTGGTGACAATCAATGCAGGATCAAAATGTTGTTTAACGCCTAATCCATCGCATGTTTGGCACGCACCGCTTGGACTATTAAATGAAAATAAACGCGGTGATAATTCCGCTAAACTGTATCCACAATCGGGACACGCAAATTTAGCAGAAAAAATTTGTATCGGTTTTTTAGGTTCGTCGATAAAACCAATCGCAGCAATTCCTTCTGCTAAACGCAATGCGGTTTCAAAGGATTCTGCCAAACGAACGCGCACATCATCACGCACTTTGATACGATCAACGACGACTTCAATCGTATGTTTTCGACGTAAATCCAATTTCGGTGGATGATCCAATTCAACCAATTGATCATCAATTCGCGCACGCACATAACCTTGACTACGTAACTCTTGCAATAATTCAACGTGCTCACCTTTTCGTTCACGCACAACGGGTGCGAGAATCATGACTTTGGTATCAATAGGCAATGCTAAAACGATATCCACCATTTGACTGACGGTTTGCGCTTCTAAAATATGCCCGTGATCAGGGCATTGGGGTTGTCCTACTTTGGCATAGAGCAAACGTAAATAATCATAAATTTCGGTAATTGTTCCAACAGTGGAACGCGGATTATGCGAAGTGGATTTTTGTTCGATCGAAATCGCGGGCGATAATCCTTCAATGTGATCAACGTCGGGTTTTTCCATCACGGAAAGAAATTGTCGCGCATACGAAGACAAGGATTCGACATAACGACGCTGACCTTCGGCATACAAGGTGTCAAATGCGAGCGACGACTTGCCCGATCCCGACAGTCCCGTGATCACGATTAATTGATCTCGCGGCAGGGTCACGTTCAGATTTTTTAAGTTATGCGTGCGGGCACCACGGATTTGAATTTCTTTCATAATAATGGGTTTCTTAGAAAAACAAGGGCGGGTATTGTAACAGATATCAGGAAATGTAGGGTGGATTAGGTGCGTTTTTTGCACCGTAATCCACCGAAAAATAAAAAACATTTTTTTATTTTGTGGATTACGGTGCAAAAAACGCACCTAATCCACCCTACATGGCATGGTTGTAGCTCGCCACATCCTACGGTAAAATGCCCGTCTATTTTAAGAAACTAAAAAAATGAACTCCTCCGAACGACGCTCAGCACTCGCACTAGCCAGCATTATGTCTTTACGCATGCTGGGTTTATTCATGGTCCTGCCCTTGTTTTCGCTCTACGCCCAGCAATTAAAAGGCGCGACACCTGCTTTAATCGGTCTGTCTCTTGGGATTTATGGCCTGACCCAAGCGTTTTTTCAAATCCCCTTCGGCATTTGGTCAGATAAAGTGGGTCGCAAGCATGTGATTACACTGGGGTTAATCATTTTTGTCCTAGGAAGTCTCCTAGCGGCTTGCGCGCACACGATTGAGGGAATGATGATGGGTCGGGCATTGCAGGGCGTAGGTGCAGTAGGCAGCACGATCATGGCACTCCTCGCCGATTTAACCCGCGAAAATCAGCGCACCAAAGCCATGGCCATTATCGGCATGACGATTGGTGTCTCATTTTCGTTGGCTATGCTCTTGGGACCCTTGTTGAATCCATGGATACACGTCAACGGAATATTTGTCCTCGCAGCTGGAATGGGCGTGTTGGCGATTTTCATTTTATACAAAATGGTTGCAGAACCTACGCATCACATTCATCTCGATCTGGAACAACATTCTTTTTTGATGGTATTAAAAATGCCCGAGCTCATTCGTCTTAATTCGGGTATTTTCATCCTGCATATGATTTTTACCGCGAGTTTTGTCGTCATTCCGATTGGTTTACAAAATAATGGCATCAGTGAAAATCATCAGTGGATCGTGTATCTACCCACATTAATATTCGCCTTTATTTGCACCGCATTCTGCATTATCACTGCAGAAAAAACGCATCGATTAAAATTATTTTTTCTCAGCGCTATTTTTATTTTGGGTTGCGCAGAATTATTTTTTGGATTGTTTTCAACGCATATTCCAGCTGCAGCATTCAGTCTCTTTCTTTTTTTCACCGGCTTCTCTATACTCGAAGCCTTCCTCCCCTCATTCATTTCAAAAACAGCCCCTCCCGCGCGGAAAGGAACAGCGCTTGGCATCTATTCTTGTTCTCAATTTCTTGGTATCTTTGCGGGAGGGTTATTCGGCGGATGGCTTTATGGCATGCTTGGCCCGACAGCCGTGTACCTGTTCTGCACCCTACTCACCATCCTCTGGGCAACAATTGCGTTTGGCGTAAAAAACCCTTAAAAATTTAAGTTAGTTAGGAGAATTCAACATGGCAAAAGGCAGCGTGAATAAAGTTATTTTGGTCGGCAATTTAGGCCGTGATCCCGAAATGCGTTACACTCCCACCGGTTTGGCAGTTGCGAGCATTACCATCGCAACCACCGAAATGTGGAAAGACAAACAAACCAATGAAAATCAAGAACGTACAGAGTGGCATCGCATCGTACTCTACAATCGTCTCGCGGAAATTACCGGCGAATATTTGCGCAAAGGTTCCAAGATTTATATTGAAGGCCGCTTACAAACACGCAAATGGCAAGATAAAAATACCGGACAGGATCGTTACACGACTGAAATCGTCGCGGATTCTTTGCAAATGTTAGATAGCAAAGGAAGTGGCGGCGGAAATTACAACAATAATGAACAAGCTTCTTCAGCGAAATCAGCTGCGCCGGAAATGCCGCAGGCTGACACGGCGGATAGTTTTGATGATGATATTCCGTTTTAATTCCTACCATAATATATTTTATTAATCCCTCATTAGGGTCTGTTTACAATTGGTTTAAGGGATTTAAAAAGCGATAGAATCGGTCAAAATCCCTTAAACCAATTGTAAACAGACCCTAAGCCCTTATTTTATAAGGGCTTCCCCGCTAAATGTTCGCGCCAACGTAAACACATTCCACAATCCAAATATTTTGACCTTTTCTCATCTGATTTATTTCCACTACATTTTTGTAACTACAAATATGTAGTTACAAAAATAGTGCAATTTTGTTATAATTACCTGAGACATCTGGAGAGTCATTTAAAGATGCGATTTGAATGGGATAAAAATAAAAATCAATCCAATAAGAAAAAACATGGCCTACGTTTTGAAATCGCATCTTTGATATTTCAAGATCCTTTTATTTTGAGCGTCCCTGATAATCGATATAGTTATCTTGAGGAACGCTGGCAAAGTTTAGGGTTAATACAGGAAATTTTGATTTACGTTGCACATACAGTGGAGGAAGACGACGATGGGGAAGAAATCATCCGTATCATCTCGACAAGGGCGGCGACGCCGAGTGAAGCCAGGCGATATTACGCTAACCGAAACAATGATAAAAGAACTTGAATCACTTAAGAATCGAGATATCAACTTATCTGACAAGAATGCGTCAGAAATAACTGATTGGGAAAAAGCTGTTATTGGAAAATTTTATCGCCCTGTCAAAAAACAAATTACGGTGAGAATTGATGCGGATATATTAAGATGGTTTAGATCAAACGCGAAAAAATACCAAACGTTAATTAATATAGCGTGCAGGGAATACATGATACATCACCAAAGACCGGCAAAAAAAGCAAAACAAAAACATATATAATTTCACCATTATCGGGTTAAGCTAAGTAATGATTATGGAATTCTTAATGAAGCTAATTTGAAAAGATACGCGGATGATATCATTCCAAAGAAGTTTAATTGGGAAATTACTGGTTTTGATTATTGGCAATGCTTCCCCACAAAAAATGTAAATGAATTTTTGGTAGAAAGAACCCTTTTGGATGACATAAAAATATTTTGTTAATTTTATATAATAAGCCCTTACTTATAAAGGGCTTTGTTTTATTACTTCGCCACGACAAGTTTATTTTGGATTCTTTTTGGCTGAGGGCAGGTAGACATAAGTCCATCAATATGTTCATGGAGATCCTGATTAATTGGATTCCACATAGGATCGAGAATAAAGTCTATCCCTTCTCTTCGTGCCAGCTTGGCTGCTGGAGTAAAATCACTATCACCAGCAATTAGCACAATTTGTTTAACTAATCGTTTATATGACAAAGAAGCAATATCAAGGCCAATTTTCATATCAACGCCCTTCTGCTTTATCTCATACGACAAATCATTTTCTTGTAAATCATCAATCATAATTTCTTTTTTTATTAACTCTTTCAATTTCTCTGATCTAATCTGCCAATTGCTATTATCTGATAATCGACCTAATCGCAGAGCAACTTTTCTCAACTTACGCAGCTCGGAGTGTAGCGCAATACGAAAAATAGCTTCTTCTGTTTTACTAAAATCAATTGCTCTTTGGGTGACTGGATGATGAGCTTTTTTACTTAACGGAGGACAGTCGTAATAAAAAATACGATACAAGGTTCGCATTTCTCTTTGGTTAGAGGATAAATGCTTAAGACAAATTTCATGTAAATTTTTTGCGACTTTTTGAGGGGATTGATCTGCTGCATTAGTATAAAGTTGACGGTAGCGCTTTATAAAAAAGCCGCCATCTACAAGAACTGCTGTTGGCATCTAACACTCCCTAAAATAAAAAAAGCCCCCGGGATCGGCATTCCCGCTATGTTAGTATGGGAATACGTACTGCCAGGGGCGCTATTCCCAGTATTATAAAAGCAAAAACACTATTATGACAACAACAAAAATGTAATTAATGTGTTGGATTTCGATATTATATAAAAAACAACTATTATCCATTGAATTATAAATAACATGCCGGTATTTATTTTTATCTTATTCCGCGATTCTTAATAATAAGTGAAAAAAATAATTATAAAAACAAATTGCTGTCATTAATTTTTGGCTATATGATTTAATCACCCTCAGATTTTTTCTCAACCAATTTCACTCATCAGCCCTGCTTTGAAAGCCTGTCAACACAACCCTACTATTTCTGTAGATTAAAAAGGAATTCATCATGGTAATAACTTACGATAATTTAAACGTAAATGAAAAAACGCATCCCTGGCGAATTTGTCCTAGTGGGAAACATTTTGTAAAAGAGCATATCGTCCATGTACCTCCCAGCAAAAAACATCCGGAAGGAGAAACTATAGAAAAAGAGGCATATTGCGCCGTCAATCCATCAAAAAAAGATATTTTGTCATTTGATGAAATTCAAGCAATGACAGAGAAATATTTTTATCAATTAAGTGGTCCGCCAAAAAGCAATGTGCTGAAAGGTTACACTGATGCAGATAAAGTTGATGTTGAAATTCGTGGCTGGACTCGTTACTGGAATGATATTTTTTCTTTTTCTGATCCACTAGAAGAAAATTTAGTTAAAGCACTTATTGTGTCAGAATCAAGCTTCGATCCCGATATGAATATTCCAGCAGGAAAAGGAAAAGGTCGAGCCCGCGGGCTAATGCAAATAACAGATGCTACTATGCATATTTTAAGTAACCATCATGGCGAATTAAGTGATTATCTTATTTGTTTTGATCACGAAAAACTACTCGATCCGTCCGCAAATATTTGCGCTGGAATTCGTTGGTTATTCAGAACAATGGTAATTGCAAAATCCAAACTGGGAGAACAAGCAACATGGATTGATGCTGTAGCTGCATATAAAGGTGTATTAGGGCAAAACCCTTGCAAGAAAATGGAAATATTCCAGCATCACTATTTATGCATTATCGATGGATGCTAGCTATGAAAAAGTATTTTTTTATTATGATAATTTTTTTATTAAATCCAATTCAATCTTTTGCTATTAGTCAAAACAGTCTAAAAAAATACCCTTATCAGTTGCTTACTAATGACTATGGAATTTTAAATGAAGCAAATTTAAAAAAGTACACAGATGGTATTGTTCCTCAATCATTTGACCGGGACATTACGGGTTTTGATTATTGGCAGTGCTTTCCTACAAAAAATGTGACAGTTTGGTATGACAAAGGTGTATATGACCCATATGATAAAGTAGTAAGAAGCGACCCTCATATCAGTGTAAAAATGATGCCAATGACAACACTTGAATATGAACCCAGGAGAAACTTCTCGGTTGATTATGCCAAAGAAAAAGTTAGCACATGGAAACGATTAATAAAAAATGAAAAATATGTATGTATTGGAGGCGCTTTTGCAGGAGCCCACAAAAAAATAAAAAATGGAACCGAAATTACCGAGCAAGGATGGATATTTGAAAATTTAAAAACAAAAAAAGGATGTGATTCTTATTTTTCAGGTTGGTGTGAATAAAGAGAACCATGACAAAAACAAAGCATACAAATAACTTATATAAAATATAGTGGCTCATCAATGAAAAAAACAATGACTAACTGGACAGCAAAAACCTTTAAATCAAATGGAGTTGACCTACATTACCTTCGAACCGGAGGCGATAAACCTCCCGTCATTCTGTTACACGGGTTAATGTTAAACGGAGCGTGCTGGACTCCGTTGGCAAGAGCATTAGAAAAAGACTACGACGTTATCATGCCAGACGCTCGAGGCCACGGGCTTTCTAGTGCTCCAAGTCATGGCTATTCTTATGAAAATCTCGCCATAGATGTTGTAAATCTTATTGACGCACTTGGAATCACCAACCCCGTATTACTGGGTCATTCGATGGGAGGCATGACAGCAGCTGTGGCTGCCAATCTGCAACCACAACGACTGCGTGGGCTTATATTGGCTGATCCAACTTTTTTGACACCAGAACGTCAGCGCGAAGTTCAAGAAAGTGATGTCGCGGAACAGCATCGTCAAGTCCTCGCTCGATCAAAAGAGGATTACCTAGCTGAGGCTCGAGCTCGACATAATCATCGCTCACAAGAAATTATTGAGTTGTTCGCACAGGCAAGATTTCAAACCGGCATTCATGCCTTCGAAGTTTTGACACCACCCAATCCTGACTACATACAGCTGATCAAAACTCTCGATATTCCAAGCCTGTTAGTCATTGGTGATAATGGTTCAATCGTTTCTACTCCCATGGCCACAGAGCTTGCTAAACTCAACCAGCACTTGCAGGTCGTACAAATCAGAGGAGCTGGTCATGCCGTTCCGTATGATCAGCCTGAGAATTTTTCGATCGTGGTGCAAAATTTTTTACGTTCAGTAAGTACCTAGCACCCCTTTCATGATATAAAACCTAATTATTTTACATTGCTTTTGTATATACAAAGGACTACAATAAAAATGTTCCAGAACGATTTAAAAATCAGTAGACGAATTGCTGAAAAGTTACAACAAAAACATGGGGTTGAAAAAGAAGAAGTGTGGGAGTGTTTTCTTAATCGCGTAAAAGGTTTGCTTGAAGACACGCGTCTTGACCACCAAACAGACTCTCCAACCTTCTGGTTTATTGCTAGCACTGATCATGGAAAATTACTCAAGATAGTTTTCATCGAAAATATTGATGGAACTTATGAAATCAAAACAGCATATGAGCCTAGCAACACTGAGGTCAAACTTTATGAAAAATATGCCTAAACAACACTCCGAAGACGCTTGGGATAATCGCGAATTAGGCGCCACAGAAGCTTTCATTCGTAAGGCTTCATCAAAACGAAAAAAAGCACTTGATAAAAAATTAGGGCTGCAAACTATATCTATTCGTCTTCAGCAAACCTTGATTGATGATTTAAAAGAATTAAGTAGTGAAGATGGTTTACTTTACCAACCCTATATCCGCCACGTTTTAACCCAGCACGTACGCAATGAAAAAAGAAAGCGGGAAAAGCATTTGCGGGCGGTATGATTTAACCATTCTCAGAAAAACTCTCATATGTTAAAATCTACGATCAAATTATTTTTTAAGACCCGCAGCATATGAAAAAAATTCTATTATTAATATTAGGTTTAATCATTATGTGCACATCTTATGGAAAAGAAAAAATTGTCTTGATTGCTGATCCTGAAATATTAGTCATTCCGATCCATGAAAATCATGACCCGATGGTCGATCTCGCTAAACAAAAAGAAATTTCGTATGGGCCACCGCCATTGGTTCCTAACAATACCAACTACACAAAAATACGAAAAACGGTTTACGATAAACTTAAACAAGCTCAAGCCATGCTGCCCGATGGTTTGAAATTTCGTCTCTATGAAGGTTATCGAAGTCTTGAGTTACAGGAAAAAATTTTTCAAGAACGTTACGAAAAATTAAAAAAAGAAAATCCTAAACTTTCTCATCAACAACTTTTCATAGAATCCACAAAATTTGTTTCGCCTGTTATCAATTTAGATGAATCAAAAAATATTCCGCCCCATGCGACTGGCGGGGCAATTGATGTGTATCTCATCGATAAAGAAGGAAAAGTCGTTGATATGGGAATTCATCTTGATGATACATACGAAGATTTAAAAGGAATTTATTGCAGAACAGATTCTCAAGCCATTTCTGAAAAAGCAAAAGAATATCGAAAAATAATGGGACAAGTGTTACAAGCCGTTGGGTTTGTAAATTACCCCACTGAATATTGGCACTGGTCATATGGTGATCGTTACTGGGCGCATCAAACACATCAACAATTTGCGATTTACGGTGCGGTGTAAAAGATAAAAAACAGGGTAACTATTCACTCCCCGGAGAGAGTCTGAGCAGTTACAAAAATAGTTATAAATAAATTGCTGCCGTTAATTTATTGCTATATGATTTCGCCACTTTTAGATAAATTTCACTCCTCATTTCTGCTTTTTTAATCTCTCAACTAGATTTTATTTTCCCCAATCCCCTCCTCTATTTTTAATCACGTGGTATAATTATTTGAGGTTATAAATGAATCACAGAAAAAATGAGGCTCATATGAGCGATGATGCACGACTGGCTATACTTGAAACGACTATTTTAAATATCAATTCGTCATTGCTGGATATCAAACATGATATTAGACGTCTGGATGAAAAAATAGATGGCCTACAAAACAGTCTACAAAACCGCCTCTGGTCCAACTTCTTATGGTTGATGGGAATGATGATCGGTCTTGCAGGACTGATCGCGCATACGCAACATTGGTTGTAATCAAGTATTTTTCTCAATCAAAGGTCAAACCATGCAAAAAGTCGCCGCTATTCAAATGTGCTCGACCAACAATGTTCGTGAAAATCTCGATGCAGCTGAAAAGTTAATCCACCAAGCAGCGAGCGCTCATGCAAAATTAATCGTTCTACCGGAAATGTTTGCAATCATGGGCACTGATGCAAAAGACAAAATAATCGTTAAAGAAAAATATGGTGAAGGATTGATTCAATCTTTTTTATCCGAACAAGCACGCAAAAATAATGTTTGGATTCTGGGCGGCACCATCCCCATAGCATGTGATGATGTTAATAAAATTCGAGCAGCTGCGATTTTGTATGATGATCAAGGGAGCGTCGTTGCACGGTATGACAAAATTCATTTATTCGATGTGACATTATCACACGATGAAATTTATAAAGAGTCTGACACCACACAGCCCGGAAAAGATTTAATCGTCGTCGATACGCCCGTCGGTAAATTGGGAATAGGTGTTTGTTACGATATTCGATTTCCTGAAATGTTTCGTGATTTATTTCGCCGCGGCGCAGAAATTATTGCTTTGCCATCTGCATTCACTGTAAAAACAGGAACAGCGCACTGGGAATTATTATCTCGCAGTAGAGCCGTTGAAAATTTTTGTTATTTTATCGGTGCCGCTCAGGGCGGTCAGCATGGCAATGGACGCAAAACATATGGGAACAGTTTAATTGTATCGCCTTGGGGTGATGTTATTGCGAAAAATATTGGCGAAAATCCTGGTGTGATTTATGCAGATATCGATTTGAAGACACTCTATGATATTCGCAAGTCTATTGGACAACCACTAAAAAATAACGATTAAAACAATATTAACCCGCAATATTTAACAAAATTTTTAAAATCTGCATCTCTTGTAAGCAAAGGAATCTGTTGATCAATGCAACTTTGTGCGATGAGTGTATCTGCCAGACGAGCTTTAAGCTTCTTCGCGATTAATTTAGATCGGGTAATTCCGGCTCTTTGCCAGTAGTTCTCTTTAAGCTCCAAAATAGGAAGTTCTTCTATTTTGCTAACAAAATTTTTTGGTAAGAAAGGATCACTTAATATTTCGACTAACACGGTCGGAGGCAAAATTAATAAATGATGAGCAATCACCTCATCTAATTTAGTTGTTTGAATATTGTTTTTACCTTGGAAGTAATCTATTAATACCGACGTATCTACTGCAATCATTTTTTCCTATCTTCTCTCAAATTTTCCAAATCAATAGAAAACTTAACCTTACCGCGCATTTTTCGTAATGACTCATAAGCACCTGCGTGAGCCAACTGATTTAAAGCTATTTTTATAGTCTCAGTAATACCTTTTCCTGTTGTAGCCTGAGCTTCATGCAACAGAGCGACGGGGATATGTGCAGTGATTTTTTGGGTTTGCATAGTGTGGCACCTCATTTACGTATAGTATACCGTATAGGGTTACGTAAACCAAGAGGCGTTGTCGATCTTGTAACAGAGCCGCGACCGTGAGGGAGCGTCACCGGTGTTTAATTGTAATCTGAATAATCCTCAAGTCACTGTCTTTGATAATCTCCGGCTTTCTTATTTATAACTCAGGTTTTTTAGCTGTTCTGTTGTTTTCTAATCACATCTGCCAACTGACTCGCGCCAATTCGCATATGCGCAGGCGTCACCCAAACCGCTCCCATGATCGTTTCAGCCAAATGAATATATTGCTCTGCTTGTTCGACAGTACGCACACCGCCCGATACTTTAAAACCCACTGCGCGTGGACATTTTTTTATAACCGCCAACATCGCCTGTGCTGCTTCCAATGTTGCGCCCACTGATATTTTCCCTGTCGATGTTTTTAAAAAATCAGCGCCTGCATGACAAACCTGTTCGCTCACTTCTGTGATCATTTCGGCATTTAACAATGCGCCCGTTTCTAAAATCACTTTCAACAAAATTTTTTCGCCGCATGCCGTTTTACACGCTCGAATAAAATCATAGGCTTTTTCTTTTTCACCGCGCAGATAATCTTGATACGGAAAAACCACATCAATTTCATCCGCCCCTTCTGAAATAGTTTGATGAATTTGTGCAAGCACATTTTGTAATGAATCCATTCCTTGCGGAAAATTCACAACTGTCGCGATGCGAACATGAGAATTCGCCAATAATTTTTTAGCTAAGGGAACAAATGCAGGATAAACACACACCGCAGCAACATGATTTTTTGCTATCACTGCTTTTTGACATAATGCCGTAATCGTTTCTGCATTATCCGTTTCATTCAAACTGGTTAAATCGATTAATTCAAATAATTTGAGTAAATTAAACTGTGACACGATTGTATTCCTTAATAAATTCTGGAATGAGTTTTGTTAATTTGCGCGCTGCTATTTCGCCAAAATGCAATGTGCCTTCATGTGTCAATTTTTCATGGCGCATGCCCGCTGCAAAATTCGTTATCGCGCACACCCCCAACACACGCAAGCCGCAATGACGTGCTAATACGACTTCCTGCACCACCGACATTCCCACGGCATCAGCGCCCAATGTACGAAATGCGCGAATTTCTGCGGGTGTTTCAAAAGCAGGGCCCATCACTGAAATATATACGCCCTCGGGCAATGTAAATCCCATGCCTCCAGCGACTCTTAACATAATCCCTCGCAATTCTTCATCATACGCATTTTCCATACTGACAAAACGCGGTCCAATGCTTTCATCATTTGCTCCGACTAACGCATGAATCGGTTGAAAATTAATATGATCGCTCAACAACATCATTTCACCAGGGCCGACTTCTTCTCGTAATGAACCGGCTGCAGCTGTCGTCACAAGCATTCCAGCGCCCAGCGATTTAATAATTCTGACAAACGTTTTCACTGCTTCAACGGATGTTCCTTCATACAGATGTAATCGGCCTTTCATGCAGACGACAGGAACATCATTCAAATAACCCATGATGAGTAACGATGCGTGACCGGCGACTCCGCCTGTGATGAGACCTGGAATCGCTTGATAAGGAATCGTCACAGGATGAGTGAGCTGTTCCGCGATCGAACCCAACCCCGATCCTAAAATAATGCCGACTTTCGGATAAAAATTGGGAGCATATTTACGAATCGCTTCCATTGTTTCTTGCATTGTGACACTCATACGAAAAACCTCTTCATTAATAAATGGTTCGCAGCAAATAAAAAAATAAAGTTGCAAACCCGGCAACAACCGGAATCGTAATGACCCAAGACATAAAAATATTGCGGATCACTGTGAGATTCAACGCATCGATACCTCGCGCTAATCCCACACCAAATACTGCGCCCACCAGTGTTTGCGTCGCTGAGACAGGAATGCCGGTGCTTGTTGAAACGATTACGGTACTTGCAGCGGCCAATGTCGCAGCAAAAGCACGACTCGGGGTCAATAAAGTGATTGCGCTGCCGACCGTTTCAATGACTTTGCGCCCATACATGAACAATCCTAATACCACCCCCAAACAACCCAATAACATAATGCTGCTCAACATCGTCCCGTTGGGATGCACACTTCCTGTTTTAACTAAACTGATAATACTTGCAACAGGCCCCACTGCAATCGCCACATCATTGGAACCATGTGCAAATACCATCGCGCACGCTGTAAATGCCATCAATACACTGAACATATTTTCGATATACACAAATTGCATATGCCGTTTAACATCTTCTTTTGAAAAAACACTGCGCATTGTGATAAATCCAATTATCATCACAATCATCACGGTACTAATCACGATCGCTGTTGTTTTTGCAAAACCTAATGTTAAATGAAAATGATGGACCGCTTTTAATGTGGTCATCATCGCTAACACCAGTGCCACTAAAAAAAGATAGATAGGAATATATTTTTTTGCTGCGGTGAGTGGATTATCAACGCCCAAAATCCAGCGTCGAATGGAAATAAATAATAAATAAGCGATCACTCCCGCGATAGCAGGCGATGAAATCCAGCTAATCGCAATGTATCCGACCACTTGCCAATGAATCGCGTGCAATCCCAACATGATCGCGCCCACACCGACGAGCCCACCGACAATTGCATTGGTAATAGAAACAGGCATACCCAAACAACTTGCGATCGTGATCCACAATGCACCGGCTAATAGCACAGATAGCATTCCATCAATGAGTAATCGGGGTTTATCGACGAATTGATTGACATCGATAATGCCGCTGCGAATGGTTTCAGAGACTTCATTTCCGCCCAAAAAGGCACCGGCTATTTCAAAAATGATGGCGATGACCATTGCCTGTTTGACTGAGATCGCTTTGGATCCTATCGCCGTACTCATGATATTCGCGAGATCGTTTGCGCCGACGCCCCATGTCATCCACAAGCCAATCGCGCATGCG
>Ga0207003_1063_pt1 | contig 28197 bp, 22 predicted proteins | sample Alteio_BWMinCont_89_FD_153474 | JGI IMG/M metagenome (GOLD analysis project Ga0207003, IMG submission 153474) | Enriched cells from forest soil in Barre Woods Harvard Forest LTER site, Petersham, Massachusetts, United States -... | ecosystem: Environmental > Terrestrial > Soil > Temperate forest >...
CTACACCAGGCAATTTTTCCAAAAATTCACGCTGTTCTGGAACCTGGCTGTGATGCTGATACAGTAAAATTTCACAGGTTTTTATAATATTTTGCGCTTTAGTGTTGTATAAACCAATAGATTTTATATGATCTTTCAAACCTTGCAGGCCGAGTGATAGCATTTGCTCGGGTGTATTGGCTGCTGCAAACAATGCTTTACTGGCCCGATTAACCGACTTATCGCTCGCTTGTGCAGAAAGCATGACGGCAATGAGTAACTCAAAGTGAGAATGATAAACTAATTCGGTTGTAGGGTGAGGATTTTGAATATAAAGGTGCTGGAAGATAGCAAGACGCTTTTTGGCGTTCACGTTATTTTTTCTTTTTGAAATCCATCCGAGATTGTATCATCACGCCTAAAAATTTATGCGGCTTGTCTAGCAACAAGGTTTTAAAATCTGGATTGAGCGGCTTGAGAATGGTGTGTTCACCATCGATTAAAACTTGTTTGAAATTCGGCAAATGCTGTCCTTCGATATGGACGATGGCAAAGTCCAGGCTGCTAGGACTTAACTCTGGGTCAACGAGAAGAACGGTTCCCTCGGGAAAGCGAGGTTCCATCGTCGTATCTCTCACTGTCAGGGCATAGGCATGCTGGCTCAACTCGATATCTGTTGAAACAGTAGGTAGAGGACTTGGTTTCTGTGTCAAACTTGGCCAAAAAAGTACTTGTTCCCAGGATAATAGAGGAATTTGACGCCAGCCCTGAGCATCAGGATTAAAGGTGCCTGGAATTCGATCAGGTGGCAACGGCTCGGTGCCAAACAATTGATCGATAGAGACGGCGAAAAAATTTGCAATGGGGCTGAGCGTAGCTACCTTGGGATTATCCGTTTCCCCCGAGCAGATTCGGTGCACCACGGGCTGACCAATCCCAGTTCGGCGTGCTAGCTCTGATTCGTTAATCCCCAATTCAGCCATTAATCCCTTTAAAATGGTATGCAGATGGTTCTTCATGTCATTTTTCACTTATTAAGTGCGTTGATTTTATCTGTTAATTTTTATAATTTCTAGTGTTAGTGCTGAAACCAAGCGAGTAGTAAGTGGCCCGTATTTTTGCACACTGTCTCTTTTCTAGAGAGTCACTGACACGCCGTTAAACAGGCCTTGTCAGTTGCTAGGATTATGCATAGAATGTCGAGTCCATTTAATCCATAGATAAGAAGGTTTTTTGTATGTTGGCTAAGCAAGAAGTAATGGCTAAATACCAGCGTTTTTCCGGTGACACAGGTTCACCAGAGGTTCAAGTAGCCCTATTGTCCAGCGCTATTGAACATCTCAACGGCCATTTTCAAGCAAACAAGAAGGATAATCATTCACGGCAGGGGCTGCTGAAAAAGGTAGCTTTGCGCCGTAAATTGCTGAAATATTTAAAAAGAGTGAACTTGCAGCGCTATGTAAATCTGGTTAAACAGCTTGGCTTACGCGCTTAAAATTATCAATTAATTAGATTGTTGATTAGATTTGCTGGATAGAATTTGGATAAAAGGCAGCTTTAGTAAATGTAAGAATACGGGAAATTGTAGAAGTGCCTTAAAGAAGTGTGTTGTACACAAGTGGATGGTTGTTGCTTTGCCTGCTTGTTTTTACTTGAGGAAAATTAAGTGTCAAATAATCCTGTGAAAAAGGTGTTTCAGTTTGGAAGCTATGAGATGAGCTTAGAGACGGGCGTTGTCGCTCGTCAGGCCACGGCCGCGGTCTTGGTAACTTTGGAGGATACAACTGTTTTGGTATCGGTGGTTGGTCGTAATTCGCAAGCTGGTGAGCAAAGTGATTTTTTTCCTTTGACGGTCCATTATCAGGAGCGCAGTTATGCAGCAGGTCGTATTCCTGGTGGATATTTTAAGCGTGAAGGCCGTTCAACCGAAAAAGAAGTTTTGACTTCTCGCTTGATTGACAGACCGATACGTCCCCTGTTTCCAAAGAATTTTCGCAGTGAAGTGCAAATCATCGCGACTGTTTTGTCATCAAATCCTGGTATCAATGCGGACATTCCGGCGATGATAGGTGCTTCAGCAGCGTTAGCATTGTCAGGGTTGCCTTTTAGAGGGCCTATTGCAGCGGTACGCGTGGCTTATGCTCAGGGCGAATATTTACTCAATCCCACCTTTAAGCAGCTTGAACTGTCAGATTTGGATTTGATAGTAGCAGGAACTGCAAAGGCTGTACTCATGGTGGAGTCACAGGCTGCAGAGCTTTCTGAAGAAATTATGCTGGGTGCCATTTTGTTTGGGCACCGACAAATGCAGGTTGCAATTCAAGCCATTAACGAATTTGTTCAGGAAGCAGGGCGATCCGTATGGAACTGGGAACCAAATGTCCCGATGGAACAAGCCTTAGAACAGGAAATTACACAAAGCGTGGTGGCTTCAATAGCGGAAGCTTACGAGCTTCCAGAGAAGCTTCAGCGTAAAGCCTGTTTGGATGGGTTACGCGAAAAAATTACTAAAACATGGCTGAGTGAAGAGCGGGGTGGCACAACTAAGGCCATCCAAGACCTATTTTTTACATTGGAAGAGGGTGTAGTTCGCCGACGTATTTTGGATGGGTCGGCACGAATTGATGGGCGTGATAAAAAAACAGTACGGCCGATTACTATTCAGCCTAGTGTGTTGCCACGTACGCATGGATCGACTTTGTTTACCCGAGGTGAGACACAGACGTTTGTTGCGGTTACCTTAGGTACCGATAGAGATGCACAAATTGTAGAAGCACTGGATGGTGAAGCACGCGAAACTTTCATACTCCACTATAACTTCCCTCCTTATAGCGTGGGAGAGACGGGGCAAATGGGTAGTCCTAAAAGACGAGAGATCGGACATGGTAATTTGGCAAAACGTGCTCTACGCGCGGTGCTACCTAGTGAATCAGATTTTCCGTATGTATTGCGGGTAGTTGCTGAGATCACGGAATCTAATGGTTCTAGTTCCATGGCAACGGTTTGTGGCGCGAGTATCGCTCTAATGGATGCGGGTGTACCGATAAAAAAACATGTTGCAGGCGTTGCCATGGGTTTGATCAAGGAGGGAGAGCGTTTCGCTGTACTGACCGATATTTTGGGTGATGAAGATCATTTGGGAGATATGGATTTTAAGGTCGCAGGGACGGTGGATGGTATTACCGCTTTACAAATGGATATCAAGATTGATGGAATCACCGAGGAAATTATGAAAACGGCGCTGGTTCAGGCAAAAGAGGGGCGTTTACACATATTAGATATTATGCACAGAAGACTAGCGGTACCTAAGATAGAAGTTTCCCCATACGCGCCACGTATTACTACGATAAAAATACATCCAGATAAAATTAGAGATTTAATTGGTAAAGGTGGAGCGACGATTCGTTCTATTACGGAAGAAACGGGTACTTTGATCGATATTAGCGACGATGGTTTAGTAAGGGTTTCTACCTCTGATTTACAGGCTTGTCAGGATGCGCTAGAACGTATTAAAAGGGTGACAGCAGAAGTTGAGATAGGACTTGTTTATGAAGGTCCTGTGGTTAAGCTAACCGATTTTGGTGCATTTGTTAATGTATTGCCAGGTCGTGATGGCCTTGTTCATATTTCACAAATTTCTGATGAACGAGTTGAAAACGTAAGCGATGTCCTGCGTGAAGGTCAGGTCGTTAGGGTCAGGGTTTTGGAGATTGATAGACAAGGTCGGATTCGCTTGACGATGAAGGATCTCGAGACCGCTGATGCAACTCGATAGTGCAAACAATTCAGGTGTAAAGAAGCCGAGGTGGTGAAACTGGTAGACACGCAAGTTTCAGGTACTTGTGGGGCGACCCGTGGAGGTTCGAGTCCTCTTCTCGGCACCAGCTGACGGCGCGCTATTTTTTTAGCCATGGAATTACGACAGATATCTCGTTTCCTTTTCTTCCGCTGCTCAACACTACACTCTAAATAATGATGAGCGTCTAAGAGTAATCAAAAAGTACACGTAGTGTTGTTGAGATAGAATGGATGCAAAAATAAGTAAACAAAAATTTGATCCCTCACTTTCTTTTTTTCCTAAGCGATTCAAGTGGATTGCGCCACAAATAAATGTGACATTACATTACTTGATCGTATGCTTTATAGATAATTTTATAGAAAAATTATAGTCATAGCGTTATTATTTCGGTACCATGAGCTCTTGTGTAATAAAATTCATATAATGAAAATTTAAAAAAATATGCGCGTTACATTAAAGCAACTCGAGATTTTTGTCGAAACTGCCAGATTTGGAAATGTTAGTCACGCTGCAAAGAGAATGTATCTTTCTCAATCCGCTTGTAGTATGGCGCTTGCTGCTCTGGAAGAGCAACTAGAAGGTTCTATATTTGATAGGCATGGAAAGCAGTTATTTTTGAATGAAAGAGGACGATCTCTACTGCCGAAAGCGATCACTATTATATCGCAGATTAAAGAACTAAAGGATATGATGGTTGAAAACAAAAAAGATAATTTATCTGGGCAATTGATTGTCGGTGCAAGTAGGACAATTGGTAACTATTTATTACCACAACTCATTTCGGAGTTTTGCGGTTTGCATCAAAACATTCAAATCAAGCTAGAGATATCCAACACAGATGTCCTGTTGTCTAAATTACTTGCTTTCAATGTCGATATAGCCCTGATAGAGACCAACTGCTATTTCGATAAAGTGAATGCTTATTTGTGGAGAAAAGATGAATTAGTTGTGGTGGCTTCTCCAAAGCATCCACTGAGTAAGAAAAAGAAACTTGTGTTATCTGATATCATGAATGCTTGTTGGTTACTGCGGGAGGCGTCTTCCCACACTCGCTTGAAATTAGAAGAAGCTGTAGGTGGAAAAATACAGCCTTTTTTAGAATTGGATGATACTGAGGCCATTAAACAAGCTACTGAAGCAGGATTAGGGATCAGCTGTCTTTCTAAGATAATAGTTAGGGATTCTTTAAAAAAGAATACATTAGTGGAATTAAAGACTCCTTTTTTAAATCTTAGCCGCGAATTTTATATTTTGATCCATCAAGAAAAATATCAATCTACGATCATGTTAGAATTTTTGAAAAAGTGTGCTCCTGACTTCCGCGTTGTCCAATAGCTTCTGACAAGCCTCCCGTTTCAGTACAGGTAAGTTCTTGCCTGTTTTAAAAATTTAGCGAGATAAGGAGTTGTTTAGTGGGCGCCTCTATAAATATTGAATATTGAAGTACTATGGCAATTTATAGAGGTGCCTTTTAGTATGGGGTCTGTTTTAATTTTGGGTGCTACGTCTTCGATCGCAAGGGCTTGTGCGGAGGTTTTTGCCTCTAGAGGTCATGGACTCTACCTTGCAGGTCGAGATTTATTTGAATTGGGGCGATTAGCAAAAGATCTACAGATACGTTTTAAAACGCGAGTTGAGTATTCCTTTTTTGATATCACACAGCTACAATCCCATGCTTCTTTTTTCGATGAAGTGCTAAGTAGAGCAGGAGGCATTGCTGGAGTATTGATGGCAGTGGGTTTACTAGATAAAAAATGCTCTCCCTTAGAGCTTATTCTAGCTAATTTTGCAGGTCCGGTTTCAATACTAGGAGTATGTGCTGATTATTTTGCAGCAAATAAAAAAGGCTTTATCGTTGGATTTAGCTCCGTAGCGGGTGATAGAGGGCGCCGGTCCAATTACATCTATGGTGCAAGTAAATCTGGATTAACGACCTATTTGCAGGGTTTGCGCAGCTCCTTGTATCCCTATCATGTGCGTGTATTGACAGTGAAACTGGGATTAATTGATACAAAAATGACGTTTGGAGCTAACTATCCGCTGTTTTTAGCGGCAAATCCACAAAAAACTGGCTTAAAAATTATACGTGCTTTAGATAATGGAAAGGAAAGCGTCTACGTTCCCATGATCTGGAGAATCGTCATGTTAGTGGTTCGCTTGATTCCGGAAAGGATCTTTAAACGTCTAAAAATGCAATGATTGCACTTAAGGTTGTCAATTGTTTAATTAGCGCACATGTTGTGTATATACCCATTGTACGTGAAGTTTCGAATTCGCAACTTCACGTACTTTCTTTGCGCGATGAGGATTTTTAAGTAGAGGACCGCGCTCTAAAAATTGAATCGTGGAAGACACAATGGATCTTACTTATTATTTTGAATACGCGAATTGTATTCTTTTTTAAGGATCTTGTCCTTGCGGGCCCATAAGTCATTGAGCTTTTTTTGAAACCCGGTTCGAAATGATCGATCATGTTGGTAATCACCCAACCAATCAGACGTAATGGGCAAAGTTTCTATGTGTACCGTTATTTTTTTTATACCGCCTGATAAAAAATTCCATAAACTGGCTTGCTTCGGTGGATAAATGATCGTTACATTCAGGATTTTATGAAAGAAGTCTCCTAACACCGCTAAACTAAATCCAATACCTGCTGATTTGGGGCGCAGTAAATATTGATAAGGAGAGGCTTGTAGTTCATGTTTTCTTTCGCTAAATCGTGTTCCTTCAACAAAATTGGCTACAGTAGTTGGCGTCGCTTTAAACTTTTGGCAGGTGCGCTTGGCGGTTTCAATGTCCCTACCCTTCCATTCCGGGTGTTTGGTTAGCACCGCTTTATTGTAACGATGCACAAACGGAAATCCTAATACCCAACAGGCCCAGCCAGCAAAAGGCAATGTCCAGAGTAACTCCCTTTTAAGAAAAAATTTTAGTGTAGGGATTTTTTTATTAAAAATACGCTGTAATATGAATACATCAGCCCAAGATTGATGGTTTGCAATGAGCAAATACCACTCATGGTACATCAGTTGTTCTAAACCTGTAACGTCCCATTCCATGGTCGTCATTAATTCTTGAATCAACTGATTAGTTCTTATCCAGTGAGCTGGTAAATCCTCCATCCAGCGTCTGCAATTTCGTTGCCAAATTTTTACAGGAAAAAGATAAAAAAATATTCCTAAAATTCCTAATGGTAGGAACCACAACACGATATTGATGGTGTAGAGCAGCATAGTAGCAATAGCTCTTAAGTGCTGCACAAGTTTCATGCACTCCCTCCTACCATTCAAATATTAGGACTTAATTTTTTGCAAGTACCTGCCACATGATCGACTACACTACGCCAAAATCCACCTCGCGGTACGTTTTCTAGTGCAATGAGGTGAGTACTTGCAATAGATTGACCATCTAAGATCACATCTATTTGACCTATCGTATCTCCTTTTTTAATCGGAGCCTGTACATTAGGAGTGAAAGTCATTTTTGTCATCGGCGTCTTGTTTAGACCAACTGGCAAGGTTGCATACAAATCTTGCGCTACACCAACGTATACGCGAGAGCGTTTTCCAAACCAAATTCGCATCTCAGCGAGCTTTGTATAGGCATTGTAAATTTTCCGCGATTCATAAAAACGAAATCCATAAGTTAACAATTTGTAACTATCTTGTGCACGCACCGCATCTGATGGAGCGCCCATCACAATGGTAATTAAACGCAACCCATTTTTCTGACCAGAAGCCACTAAACAAAAACCTGCATCGTCCGTATGGCCTGTTTTAATGCCATCAATGCAGGGGTCACGCCATAATAAACGATTGCGATTTGGCTGCTTAATAGCGTTATAAGTAAACCATTTTTGTGAATACCACTTATAGTCTTGCGGAAAATCGAGAACCAATCGTTGCGCCAAAATGGCCATATCGCGTGCCGTAGAGTAATGATTTGGATCCGGCAAGCCATCCACATTGGCAAAGTGGGTATGGTTCATTTTTAGTCGAATAGCTTCATGGTTCATGAGATCCACAAAAGACTCCCGGCTACCTGCTACATATTCGGCCATTGCTACACAGGCGTCATTGCCAGAATCAACAATAATTCCCTGCATCAAGTCGTGTACAGAGACTTGGTCACCAACCTTTACAAACATTTTTGAACCATTCGTTTCCCAAGCGGCCTTACTAATGGTCACTAGATCGTCCAAATGGATTTGCCCTCCCTGTAGAGCCATGGATATGACATAAGAAGTCATCATTTTAGTTAAGCTGGCTGGCGCCACTTGTTCATCGATATTTGCACCAGTCAGAATATTGCCGCTATAAGCATCTATCAGGAGGTAGGTTCTGGCATTGACAGGGGGGGGGATCGGGATCAACACAGGTTGCCCTTTAGGGGGTGAAGAGGGGATTGTAATAGGGATCACAGGATCGGCCTTGGTCGTCACGGAACCAAATAGCATTATTATTAAGCAAGCTACCACTGGCAACAAAGCACGTATCTTAAGCATAACAGGACGCCTTATATAATTTTGTTTGCATATCTATCCTCACCGCTACCCAAGGAAGGGGATACCCCTTTACTTATGATCGCCTATTGCGGTATAGGTATGTAGTCTAACTGTATGTCAAGAATAATAAAATGCGTCACCGCCACACTGCTGCTCGCCAGCTTGTTCCACGCACCCGAGGGATACAGCGCTGCCGCTGATCGGATTAACTATCAAATTCAAGGCTTGTCGCCAGCTTTTACAGCGGCGATCAGGGCGCGACTCGACTATAGCTTACGGGCCTTGCAGCCCATAGGCTTAGATGCCATTCAAGCTTGGTATAGTAGTCGTGCACCTATTGAAATTCAGAATACACTTGCTTTGTATGGTTACTTTAAACCATCTGTGCATGCAAGGCTGTTTTATCACAATAAGCACTGGCAGGCTATGTATAGAATTTTGCCGGGGCCTTTGTTGAAAATTAAGCAGCTCACTCTTTCCATGCATGGAGAGGGAGCAAGTCATGCAACGTTACAGAAGCGTCTCACTGAATTACCACTACACCAAGGTGATAGCTTCTTAAGCGAACAATACGAACAAGCAAAACAAACACTGCTCACGGCTGTGATAGCAGAGGGTTACCTATCCGCTCATTTTGCTAAGCAGCAAGTATTGATTGATCGTCGATCCTATGCAGCTTACATCACCTTAACACTAGAAACGGGACCGCGCTACTACTTTGGTCCCGTTATTTTTCAAACCAATATCCTTAAACATTCCTTTTTAAAACGCTATCTCCCCTTCTGCGTCGGTGATCCGTATTCTTTTGAACAACTTGTGAAACTGCAGGAAAATCTAGACAGCAGTGGCTACTTTCAACACATTTCCATTATTGATGGTTTAACAGTAAAAAAGCAGGGTCAACAAATTCCTATTTTACTTAAATTAACACCACAGTCTGCTCAACAATACACGGCAGGTATAGGTTACAGCACAGACATTGGCATGAAGGCTACGTTGGGTTGGAAATCGCGATATCTAAATAAATTTGGTCATAAATTAAGCATTATTGGCCAATTATCGCAGCGACAAAACAGTTTACAAGCCACTTACACCATTCCAGGGCAACACCCTAATACGGATAGTTACAACCTTAACTTCGTCATCGTCCGTAGACTGCTTGCACAGGTGGATAGCACTATACAGGCAATTGGTATCACCAGCGTGAAGCAGTGGAAAACTTGGCAGAGTAATCTTTTTTTGAACTATCAAATTGAGCATTTTAACTATGCGAACAGGGCAACAGTAATCTCCTCGCATTTGCTGATGCCAGGTGTCAATTTTTCACGCAGTCAATTTGATGACAATCTCTATCCTTTACACGGTTATCGTATCAATCTGAGATTGCAAGGAGCAGATAAAAATATTTTATCCAGTGCAAGTTTTTTGCAAACTCAACTGCAAACCAAAAGAATTATGAGTTGGAACGATAATAGCAGGCTGATCCTGCGTGCTGAACTCGGTTACACGTTAACCCCTGATCCTAATACCTTTCCTCCTTCTTTACTTTTTTATGCGGGGGGAAGCCAAAGCATTCGTGGCTATGCTTATCAAAGTTTGGGCCCTGGACGATATTTGATGGTAGGCAGTGCAGAATATCAACATCGACTGATCAATGATTTCTATGGTGCAGTCTTCTTTGACGTTGGTAATGCAGTAAATAATTTTCCAATAAATTTACGTAAAGGTGCTGGTGTTGGTCTTGTGTGGGTTTCACCGCTAGGTCCCATGGAGTTGACTCTAGGCAAGGCGCTGGATCTACCGGGCCAGCCTTTGCGATTACAATTTAGCATAGGGATTGATCTGCTATGAAAACGCGTCCTATCGGATTGTTTGGGATCATGCTTGGCATGATAAGCCTGATTTTCGTAGGTATTGGATATTTATTGCTAGATACACAAGTTGGTTTGCATTTAACTGGACAATTTGCTCAGCAATGGTCGTCTGGCAGGTTAAAAATTAGTGGATTACAAGGCTGCTTGCTGGGTCCTTTGCAGATAAAGGCTTTAAACTATCGAGATTATGATACGGAACTTTCTATTTCATCCGCGCAATTTAATTGGAATTGGCGTTATTTATTACAGGGTCGTTTTTTTATAAGCTCGTTATCCATCGATAAATTTAGAATATCTAGGAAAGAAAGCGAAGCAGATACAGCGATCAAAGGCGAAGTACAACAGTTGCAATTACCCTGGTTTTTGAAACATATTCAGTTACATTCGATCAATATCAAGCAAGGTTCCATCGATTATGGTGCTAATTCCTTGCGTGTAAACGGGTCATTGGATCGGCAATGGCGGTTTAATTGGCGGCTTACCATTCCGCAATTGAATAAATTAGTTTCAAAAGGAAAAGGTCAGCTGATTGTAGAGGGTAAAATAGCGGGTGCTCGTTCTGCACCTGAGTTTTATTTGTTGCTGCCAAAAACCGACTTCATATGGCAGGATTGGAAATTTAAGCAGATTCACGGCGAACTTCGTATAAAAGATAAAAAATGGTTCTGCAATCTACTAGCTACACAATTTCAGAAAGCCGCGTTTGCGATATATCCTATTCAGATGCACTTCAGTGGGAGCCTAAGACCTTTTTCTTTACGAGGCACGCTATCACATTTCAAACTGAGTCGCTTAACGGAGACTGATGGGATAAAGCAAGCCAATGCCATAGACATGCCTACTAGTGAGATAACTGCTGAGTTAGGTACTGCAGGCTTAAAAGCCAAATTTACGACCAGCCAAACCAGCGTCATGCAACAGTTAAGCGCTGCAATCCAGTTGCCGCATTATCGACTGCGCATGTGGAGAAATCGTAGACAAGCGATCAAAGGCAATATCCAACTCACTTTGAAAAACATAAATTATTTAGCTAATTTGTTACCCTATGTAAAAAATTCACAGGGTTTTCTCGATGCTCGTATCAATCTTGCTGGATCGGTTTTTTCCCCTACTGTTGATTTAACGCTTAATTTAAAAAAAGGAAGTACCCAAATACCCGCCTTAGGACTCTTTTTAAAAAAAATAAATCTGGCGTTTCATACAGACAAAAACCTATTGCAAGGTACTGGGCAATTAAATTCCGGACAAGGCTCTTTGACATTTCGGTCACAAACTCGACTAAAGCAAGCAAATTTCCCTAGCGTCATCGATGTAAAAGCAAATGATTTAGAAATTAGTCATACCAAGGAATACAAAATTACTGCATCTCCTGTGCTACGAATTCAAGGAAACAGTCGTCATCTTGAGGTGACTGGTTTCATTCTTTTCCCCAAAGCCGAAGTCACATTAGATGAGGGTAGGGAAAATTTAGCTGAATTATCCCCAGATATTATATTTCTCGATCAAAAAAAGAAAATGATTTCACTGCCGTTTACCTATAAAAATAATGTCAGGGTGCGATTAGGAGATAATGTTATGTTCAGTTATCAAGGTCTCCATACAAAAATAACGGGTGCGCTAACCATCGATCAAACAACCAATCACCCTACATTGGCAACTGGCGAATTAATGTTAACAGATGGAACATACAAGTATTATGGACAAAGCCTGCAACTACAAGCGCGCTCGTTCCTGCTGTTTGCTCATAGCACCATTAACCATCCAAGTGTAGATATATCGGCAGGTCGAAGTGTATGGGTCTTTCCAGAAGTAGATGAAAAAACCAACACACCAAATGCTGAATTTGGTTCTGCTGATTTTATTTCATCGGTGTTACAAACATCACAATTTCAAGCGACTCGGGCAATCGTGGGGGTGCGTCTACAAGGTTATTTAGAAAATCCGCAAATCACCCTGTATGCCGATCCTCCTGATGCCATTAATTCGCAGCTGAACAAGCTATCCTATCTTATTACGGGATACCCCAGTAGCCAGCTAAGTGCGGGTAGCTTAAAAATATTGTTAAATGCGGCAACAAATTTAGGTGGAAAACGAAGTGGATTTATCCAATTAATTGATAATGCACGAAAACAATTAGGCATCGATCAATTAGATATTGGCATAAATCCTATCTTTAATCCTAACACTAACAGCATACAACAAAACACGTCAGTCATTATTGGTAAAAACTTATCGCCTCGCTTAAGTGTTTCTTATAGCCTAGGTTTGCTTGATCCTATTAGCATTCTCCAGATCAATTATTTACTTACTAGACACTTTTCTTTGCAAAGTACAAACAGCAATTTTTCTAATGGAATCGATCTATTATATAAAGTGGAAACACGCTAGACAATGAGCAATGCGGAAAAATTCTTTTTCTAGAAGTAAGTAATGACGGCTACACCCCCTGAATCCTAACAAACAATCTTGCATTTTTTCAAATAACTCGATCTATCATGGGACTAAACATTAAGTCGCTGTCCTCTACAACAGGCGGGGAGATTGGCCTCGTTCGCTGAACACGCTGAAAAAAAAGAGGAGCGTTGGATACACTGGGTGTTGAAGAGTACATCGGTGCATCCATGAATAGCTCCTTCATGGTATGCTGAATGATTTTTCTTTATCCGAAAGCTCAGTGAAAGGCTTCTGCGGCATGTGGTGTTGCACAGCATGTAGTACCCTTGCTGCAGGGGTGGTGGAAAGTTCTGCGTGTCTAGTATCAAGCTGACATCTTTTAAGGGAATTCCCCAAGGCTTGGTTTCCAGAATGGATATTTTTAGGGAGGGTTTACATGCATCTAGTACCTGTCGAAAGGATGCATCTAGAAATTTATCTCTATGTTTGCTTATCAACGCGATAAATTCTCCCAATCCTGAGCAAAAATCTAGATAGTCTCTTGTTATAACTATTGTTTTTGGTTTTGGTTTGGTAAAGGGCGATGTGCTATTACCCCACGCCTGCTGTCTGCTGAGTATAGCTTCTGCAGGCTTAAAGTGCGTTTCCTAAAAGCAACAATAAAACAAGTTTGTAATGCCCCACTTATGCGTTGTACTAAAAAGGGGGGGTTAACCATCAGAAATGGAGGCTACATCAATAACAGGATATGGCTTTAGATACACTCTCTTTCTGCAAGTACTTTATTATTGCCAAAACAATCAAAAATGTTACCTGTGCAGGGGGTAAGGAGTAACTTTTTCGCGGTAATATAACATGGAATGGTTACCATGGAAGGCACCGCACCGTATTATACTACGGCTCCTTTGATCGAATGATATCCCACCAATTTTCCTGCAAGTAGCTAGCCAATACGGATGTATCTAATTCAACGAAGTTTTTTTTGATATTGACTAAGAGGGATTGTAAAACTTGTTTATTGAGATGACCGAGCAACATACCACCGACATGCGGAGATGCGCATAAAATGAATTTTTCATACTGGTGGTTATTTAGACCTTTTTTTAATGCATCAGCTACTTTTTTTGTAAAGTAACCTAGCTCTACTTCGCGAGGACTTATAGCAGCTTCGTAGGATCCTCTCGCGGTATGCATAGTGCTGTAATGACCTGGCCCATCTGAAACCAAATCACTGTTTTTCAACGTAACGCTTGGATTTTCCAAGTTTTTCAATAACGTCAAGGCATGCGGCTTGTGATCGTAAGAATAAATACGTCCAAGACTGCTATTTAAAGCGACGACCCAAATCATCTCTACTCCTTAAGGGCGCCTCTATAAAATTAAAAATTTTGCTTCAAAAAAGAAGTATAGCAGTAGGTACCTCTCAGGGAAATAGGGCAGGTGCTTGCCATCCTCCTAGTAAGGTTTGCAATCTTTTTCCTATACTGAGCGCCGTTGTATCGTGCCATGGCTTAGCGATTATCTGTAGCCCTATTGGTAAACCTTCTACAGAACAACCACATCGTATCGCTAGAGCAGGCCAACCGGTTACATTATAAATGTTCAAATAACTAAAGTCATGACCTTCGACAAAGGAACGCCCATGCAATTTAGCAGGCGTGGCAGCTACGGGGCAAATAATAGCATCATAGGGTGCGAAAAACTTTGCTAAATCAATACGAAATTGATCAATACGACGCAAGCGTTGATGCAACTCAGTTACAGAAAATTCACAGCGGCGAGCGATAGCCAAAAATTGCTGTACTAAATAGGATGGTTTTGTAACACCGAAGTGGTTCAGTGCAGTTTGTAAACCTAAGCCTTTATCTCCTCCTAAAAAAAAGGTTTCAGTAACGAGTGCATAAATGGTACCGAGATTTTCTGGGCGACGTTCTTCAAGCAACGCCACTTCTGATTGCAAGATCTCTACGGCACGCCGGATAGTTTGCAGAGTAGCTTCATCCGGTTTTGCAATGCCATTGTCAGCATAAAAAGCAATGCGAAGTGATTCCAAATTGATAGGTTTTTTATCGTTTAGGCGGACGGGTAAGACATCTGGATCACTATGATCAGGCCCTGCTAACACGGGTAAAACCAAATCTAGATCTTCAACGAATCGCGCCATTGGACCATAACTTGTCAATGGGCCAAGCAGGCCTCGACCATCTGAAGGAACATTACCTGTGCTAGGAATTAATCCACGTGTCGGTTTTAGACCTGCAATACCTGTGTTATGTGCAGGCTGGCGGATGCTTCCTCCTCCGTCACTGCCTAACCCCAAGGCAACTCCCCCAGCGGCAATAATGGCCGCTTCGCCACCACTACTTCCGCCGGAAGTACGATTCAGATCATAGGGATTGCAGGTTTTGCCGTAGCGATCGTTGTCTGTTTCATAGGCGATATTCCATTCAGGGACATTGGTAATCCCTATCACAATAGCCCCAGCAGCCTTTAATCTAGCAACTACACTTGCATCTTCACTGGGACGAAAATGATAACCCATGCTTCCTTTTGTGATAAGAAAATGTTTAACTTTGCACGTATCTTTGATCGTAATAGGCAGGCCATGCAGCGGACCTATTACTTGAAATTTGGCAAGTCTTGCATCGGCATTCCTTGCTTGCCGCAATGCTTCCTCTGATTCTAATTGCTGAACCATAGCATTGAGTGCAGGATTCACACGGGCTATGCGATGAAGATAAATTTGCATGAGTTCTGTACAAGAGATTTCCTTTTTTTTTATGCGGTTGACTAATTGTTTCGCGGACGAGAAATAAATTTCAGCGCTCATAAGCCTCTGTGTACTCTACCCTTGTTACGATCCTGTGCCTATTATTAGTTGTAAACATTCCGTATTTTGTGCATTTTACACCAGTGCATACATTTTAGGAGTATGTAGCTTTATTTTATGCTAATTCGCATAAAATACTGAAGGGGTAATTGTCTTAGGTATAACATTCAGCTACAGTGTTAGGCAGTGCTTACCATGCCTTTATGTTGATGATGAACCAAATATAGCAGTGCGCTGGGCATTTAAAAATAAAAATAACAATGGTAGGAATCATGTTCGAAAACGCGTTCGAAGCCATGGGGAAAGTCCTAAGGCATTTTTCCAAGACATCTGACAACACACAGGTTGTCTTTTCGCATATAGCAGGGGAACTGGAACAACCTATTGCTCCAGAACAGCCTACTGACGTGCAGGAGAAGGAAGAAGGAGTATCGTGCATGCATGCATCGTTGCAAATAGAGCTTGAAAAAATACAAAACCTGCTCAAGCAGCCTCACAAAAATTCTGATTTCCATGCAACTAGTATGAAGTGGATATTGCAGATTCAGCAGTCGATGTGCAATCAAGAACAAGTTGGTGATAGCGCTTCATTGCGACCCCTTGTTTACTCCCTTTCCCCTATGAGCCCTATGAGGGTCAGCTTTTCTATCGCAAAAGCATTGTGTCATTACCTTCAGTACTTTCAGATTCACTCCGATACTATTCAGGGTCATCTGGAAAATATTTTGCTATTACTAATGAATAAATTTCAAAATCCCCAGCATGGCTATTTGCAGTGTACTGTAGGTGATTGCTTGCTCATAAACCTCCTGGATCTTTTCATAATACACGGACATAGCAGTGATTGGATTACGTTATTTGACTGCTGTGTACAAACCAAGCATCCTGAGCTGTCAATTGTTGCTCTGCATGATGTACAGGATATCATTGTCCAGCATCAGGAAGATTTTAAATCTTTCTCACTGCCTACTGAAGATACACACTCGAAGTTGAACGACCAACCGGTCCTATCCTCAGTTACTGAGGATTTTAAGGATTCTGGTTTAAAGAAATTTGTTCGCATGGCCACTATGGCCACTGATGCAACCCAAAAAAAATTATCAAAAATAAAAGAAGACGGTACAGAACAGGTTAATGCTTTTACTGCTAAAATGAAAGGTAAGCTTAAATTTTCTACAAAAAATTCATCCCCCACTTTACAAGGGGAGAATTGTTCTACTGATACTGTAGCAAAGCCCTGTAATTCTACAGAAATAACAAGGAAGCCGAAAAAGGCTCCTGCTCGTATTGTGCATTTTCCGTCTGATGATAGTGTAACTATTTTGTCAACCGACTGCCCAATAAGTGCAGATACTCCTCCAATAGAGGAAGATGTAACTTCCAATTTCAATACTGTGCACGCCGTAGCCACTAACTCAATGCCAGTTAGACTGGATTCCATGGAAGAACACAGAGATGCTATAAACGACAGAGATCTAGTGTTGTCGTCTGTGGCTGAAATTCATCAAAATGTAGAAGAGCATTGCATTTCTCCGGACGTGGTGGATGCAGTGCAAAACTTCAATCCAGTAAAAGTAGTAGAAAATACGTCCACTTTAATCAATGATTCAGCGACTGTGTACCCAGGGTGCTCGGGTGCTGTTGAAGAGGAACATCAGGAGGAGGATATAGGCCTTGTTGCATTATCTACTGAAAATCCGCGAAATAGTGGTGCCTCTGCTGCTCTATTAATAAACGAAGCAAAAGTAAATTTAAGGGCTAATTTAAGGGCTAAGTTGGAGCTGTATTTATCACAATCAAGTAAGGATTTTTGTTCGCCCGAAACTAGGCTGAATAATTTTGTTACGGAATTACCAGAAAAGGAAAAAGAAATTCTTAATTCATTTTTCAGTTTTAACCAAGATTTTATAAAATCACTGATGGTGCAGTGTACAAACCCATATGCCAGTAAAATCTGTAAAAGTCAATGTACAGCATATATCTTCCAGCAGTTCGATACCTTTCCAAGGTCGCCGTATAATTTAAATTTTTTAAAATTTTCTGATCGATTGGGTGCAATTAATAAATATACTCTTACGAAAGATGATCAAGACTTTTTAAATCAATATTTCAAATATACTGATCATGATTTATGTAGGAATTTTAAGACATTTCTCCATAATATGCTTAGTATATGTACCACGCTACAAACGCAAATCATCCCTTCTGATATGGATAAGATTTCTTTTTGGAAACAGCTGAAATCGGGCTGTTTATTTTTTAGACAAAATACTACCTTTCATGTTCTAGAAACATACACAAAGCTCTGTGGTATTCCTTTAACCCGCTCATCCTTGCAAAAGCATGTTATGAATGCATCTAGGCGTCAGTTGCTACGTCATCACAGGATTCTAATAATGCCTTGGGCGTCCAAACCTGAGATAGCCGATGCATTCTCCGAAGCTATAATGTCGAAATATTGTTTATCTGAAATCCAGTGCTATGCCCGCATTTTACAGGAAAGAAATGCACAACTTGCCGCTGCTGCTGCTGATAACTATAATGTAAAGGATATAGTTAGTGCAGAGTACCACGTGGCAACTACCTGGTACCATAACTTTTCGCAATCCAGTACGACTATGCTTTGGGATCCTCGTTGTTTGCATCCTATGCATGAGGAATTGCAGAAATTTAAAAATTTCTTCGATGAATATCAGGCCTTCACTACTCTAGGCAAACAAAAAAACCAAGATCGCTATAATGAACTGATACAAAAGCAAAAAAATAACGAACTCCTTTTAACAAACTTACTAATGGATCTTAAAGAGGAAAAGAGAGAGCCATGCCATTCGTTCGCAGTTTCTCCTCGCTTTGAGCAACAGAGCACAACAAGTAGTAGTCATAGTCGTTGGATCTCCTCTAATGGTAGTTGGCTCCGTTGTGATGCCTATAATGCTCACCATAGCATTTTTAGCTCTAAAATTAATCACAGAGCGTGCGATGATTCTGAACACGAACCACTTAATTATTCTATTTAATATTGCAACCCATACTAGATTTAGATGTAAAAATTTAGACAGCTAACCCCTCTTCCTATACACTGTGCAACCCAGTTAGTTTTACCGTAAGTGTAATCGTAACATCCGTTTTAAGGGAACTAAATGACTATAGTCTCTGGTCAAACGCACCCCGCACCCCATACCTCTGCTACGCTGAGTTATCAACCTTGGCTAGTCTGTTTTTCCGCCGCCCTTTTTTTCTTTTATGAATTTATTCAGATGAACATGTTTAATGCTGTGAGTACTGATTTGATGCGCGATTTTTCACTGCATGCGACGAAACTAGGAAAATTATCCGCGTATTATTTTTATGCTAACTTAATTTTTTTACCGATAGCTGGCGTCCTATTAGACCGATTTTCTACACGCTTAATTATTTTGTCAGCTTTATTATTTTGTGTTGCAGGAATAACTGGCTTTTCCATAACTCACTCCTTTCCTCTCGCCTGTACATTTCGATTTATGAGCGGTGTAGGCAGTGCTTTTTGCTTCTTAAGTAGTGTCCTATTGGCTGCGCATTGGTTTCCAGCAAGACAGATGGCTTTAGTGACAGGATTAATTATAACGATGGCTATGTCAGGTGGCATGATTGCGCAGACTCCGTTGATCGTATTGATTCAGCTCGTAGGATGGCGCACTACTCTACTGCTTGACGCTGGTCTAGGCCTATTTATTTTTGTTGTTATATTTTACGTTGTTCAGGATTATCCGCCTGGAGTCAGGGAGAATGGAAAGATTTCAACATTTAAGTTTAGTAATGCAGGAATTCTTACATGTTGGCGTTTAGCCTATTGCAATCTACAAAATCTTCTTTGTGGCATTTATACTTCATTGATCAATGCACCTATTGCTTTATTCGGCGCCATCTGGGGGAGTTTGTTTTTGCAGCAAACGACACACTTTTCCGCAAGGGAAGCTTCCCTTGCGCCAAGTTTGCTTTTTTTAGGCACGATGATTGGAGGACCGGTTGTTGGTTGGGTGTCAGATAAAATCCAAAAACGGATAGTACTCATGATGGTTGGTGCCATCATCTCCTTATTATTGAGTATTGTAGTCATATGCCTGCTACAAATACTTTCTCTTGTAGCTATTTTGTTTTTGTTTTTTGCCTTAGGTTTTTTTACTAGTAGCCAAGTGTTATGTTACCCTTTGGTCGCAGAAAATAATATGGAAACGCTAAAAGCAACAGCGGTTAGCGTTGTATCTTTTTTTGCTATTGGTGGTTATGCTGTCTTACAGCCACTATTTGGTTGGTTGATGGATTATGGTTGGCAGGGTAATATGGAAAATAATGTGAGAATTTACAGTGCAAGTGACTATCACCACGCTTTGTTAATTTTGCCGCTGGGTTTCTGTATCGCTTTGCTCGCTACGTTATGGATTCGGGAATCCAAGAGAATTTAGGGTACCTCTCATTTTTTACAAATAGCCTGTATACAAAAAATTTATAGAGACTGCCCCGCCCTTAAGAAAACATAATCTTTAGCTTCTTACCGGGTCTTAATCGATCTGTTGCAAGCTGGTTCCAATATTGCAAGTTCTTGACGGTTACGTGGTAATACTTGGCTATCTTAACTAAGGTATCGCCTTGTTTGACAAGATACACCCGTGGCACCGTGCTCATCCTTTTGCTTGCATGTTGAAGCGTATTAAATCTGCTAAATCTTCTAAACTCGGTACTTACCTGCTGCATGACGCTAGTAGTAGTCTGTCTAGAAGTTTGCTTGATCACTGTACGCTTGTTATTAGCATTATTAGAAGCTAATAACATAGATAACTGTTTTTGATATAAAGCAACTCGATCAATAGGTAGAGCGAGTTGACCATGTGTTAAAGGAGTTAAACTATTTTTAACACCCGGATTCAGTTGCTTTAACTCTGATAAGTTAACACCGGCCAATTTAGCAGCATGTGTAAGATTTAATTTTGTTCCTTGTACACCAACTTGTACACCAACCAGCGCAAGATAAGGTTTGATACTGATAGGAGGCAGCGATACACCATATTTTGCTGGGTTTTTAACAATGGCAGCCAGTGCCAATAAACGCGGAATATAGGAACGTGTCTCTAAAACTAACGGTAGCGCCCAAAAATGAGTATTTCTATCATGCTGTGCGTTATGGCGTATTGCCCTCTGTACGTTACCTTCACCTGTATCATAAGCCGCAATAGCTAATAACCAATCTCCGCCAAAAAAGCTTTTTAGATAGGTCAGATAATTTAAGGCTGCATTGGTTGAACTATACAAATCACGGCGACCGTCAAAGCTTCTATCTTGATGCACGCCATATCCACGTGCTGTACTGGATATAAGCTGCCAAAGCCCCGTTGCCCCTGAAGATAAGTTAGTTGCTGAGGGGTTATAACCACTTTCAATGATTGGTAATAAAACCAATTCTGTCGGTAAATTACGTTTTATAACTTCGGTATAAATATAGTGTATGTAAGGCACAGCGCGATCGATTGCATCATTTAAATAAGCTGGGTTTTTAGTAAACCAGTTAATTTGTTCTTGTACAGCTGGCTGATGTTCCTCATATGTGGTCAATTGCAAGTGAGCGCGAATAGGCCCCCACAACGTCCCTTTATCAAGGGCACTGTAAAGGACCTTTGCACTGCCAGGAGACAAGCTATTCTCTGCTGACTGTACAATGGTTGGCGTGCTCCTCTTATCTGTCAATCCAAATCTGTTAGGATCCTTTATTACATTCTCTCCTAAAGGGAAAGATTGAACACATGCTGTACACACCGCCAACACTAGCAGTAATGTAAGCAATAATGTATAAATTTTGAACGTTTTATAAATCACCTTAGAATGTTACGGGGCACACCTAGGGAGGTCAAGGAAATAGGCTTACATCCATAGAAAAAATAGAATTTTTTGTCAGCCAATAACCTAAGTTTTCAAGATTTTAGGCTTATGCTTATAATACAGAAGACTGAAAATGGAGAACTTGCTGCAAAAAGCGTCTCAGGATAAGTTAAGATGCAAAGTTCAAAAACAGCCTTTCGTGAGGATTGAAATTTGAAACTTTACAGTCGTTTCTCCTATGCCATAATGACAATGACTCGCGGACTACTTTTGTTTACCATAATTGCTGCTTAGGATATACAAAACCGTTGTTGAACTATACAGATGTTCTCAAGCGAGAGGACAAGCGCTTAAGTAGCTTATTGACTAGGTATTCAGGTCGTCACTTACTGCAGTTGAGTGATTATACTTTTTCAAGCTTGGCAGTCAGCCCTATTCTTCACAAAATCCGTGTTAGCAACAACACGAACTCGTTACCAACGGTGGATTTTACTGCACCACGCTTCCATTTTTTGCTGAGTGCTTACACGAATTTACCATTTGCTAGTGAAAGTATTAACCTAATACTCTTACCCCATGCCTTAGAACTTAATAAAAACGCGAAGCAGGTCCTGAGTGAGTCATGGCGGGTATTAGCGCCCGATGGCCATTTAATTCTTCTAGGAATCAACCCTTTGAGCCTTTGGGGACTACACCACCTTGTTGGTGCCGATAGATACCTAGCAAGGAATGGTCGTCTTTATACCATGCAAACTATTTGTCAGTGGATTTACTCCCTAGGTGGAGAAATTTGTCATATCGAGAGCTTTTCATTTCGTCCTCCGTTGACCAGTCGTGTTGGAAAGTGGCTAATAGATAAATTGTTTTGGTTGGAAAGGATATCACCCTGGCTATTTCCTTATCTCGGAGGAATTTACCTAATCGTTGCCCAAAAGCGCGTGAGACGTCTCAGTGCATCTGGTTTTGCCTGGTATTTCCCTCCCCCACTAACGAACAAATCCTTAGCTTCCAACGTTAGAAAGGCCCATGGTGTCTAAATCTTCTGTAGTAGAAATATTTACCGACGGGGCTTGCCGTGGTAATCCAGGGCCAGGTTCCTGGGCTGTGCTACTGCGTTATCGTGGACAAACAAAAACGCTGTCGGGTACTGAGTTCCAAACAACTAATAATCGCATGGAATTGATGGCAGCACTGCAAGCACTGCTGGCATTAAAAAAATCTTGTTGTGTTCTACTGAGCACCGATTCTCAGTACGTGCAAAAAGGGATTACTAAGTGGTTACCTCAATGGGAACAGCGCGCTTGGCGTACCGCCAACAAAACTCCGGTTAAAAATAGTGATTTATGGAAACAGTTAGCCGAAGAAGCAAAACGACATAATATTCAGTGGGCGTGGGTAAAAGGTCATAGTGGTCATCCCGAGAATGACCAAGTCGACGCCATCGCCAACAAAGCGTTAGACGCTATGATGCATCGGATAACGCCTCATTTTCGTAAAAAGCGGTAATGGTCGCAACGGCATCACAACGATGTATTGAAGTAAAAGGCAGGTGTATGAGGTGCCTTTACGTGGTCTTGAGTAGGATTAGTCTATAGGCTAAAGGTGCTTCGATTGCATCAGCAAACTCTACATATTCCCAAGCAGCTGCATTATCCAGTAAACGACGCAGTAATAGATTATTCAACGCGTGGCCAGATTTATATCCACTAAATGATCCAATCAAACTATGACCAAGTAAATATAAATCACCGACGGCATCAAGGATTTTATGCCGTACAAACTCATCTTCATAACGTAGTCCGTCCTCATTGAGCACTCTGTATTCATCTACGACGACCGCGTTGTCGAGACTGCCACCTAAAGCTAAACGCACTGCACGCAATTTTTCATAATCTGCCATAAAACCAAAGGTACGTGCTCGACTCACTTCTTTAATGTAAGAAGTTTTTGAAAAATCGATGCTAGCTTTTTGATTGCGATTTTGAAAAAGAGGATGATCAAAACCAATCTCCAATGATATTTTGAAACCATAAAATGGCTCCAAATATGCCCATTTATCACCTTCTGTCACCTTAATTGGCTGCTTAATAAGAATAAAACGCTTCGGCGCACTTTGTTCCTCAATACCAGCTGACTGAATTAAAAAGATAAAGGGACCGGCACTACCATCCATAATCGGAATCTCTGAAGCGGTAATGTCTACGTAAGCATTATCAATGCCTAGACCAGCCATTGCCGACATCAAATGCTCAATCGTTGCAACCCGTATTCCATTCTTTAGCAAAGTTGTTTGTAAAGTTGTTTCACCCACGTGCTCAGCTCGCGCTTGTACTTCAACGATAGGGTTAAAGTCAATTCGTCGAAAAATGATGCCGGTATTAATAGGTGCGGGTCTCAATGTCAAAATAGCCGTTTCGCCACTATGCAAGGTGATACCTGCCGCTTTAATGACGTTCTTGAGTGTTCGTTGTTTTAACGCGCGAGGAGTGTGTGTTAGATTTAATTTTTTATGGCTGGACACCTTCAGGAAACCTCTTCTTGTTTACGTAAAAAAGCCGGAATATCAAGATATTCGATATCTGTGACATTAGAAGTAATTACCGGCCTAGAGGATGTTGTTGTGGGCACTTGCTTGCGCAGTACAGTGGGGCGCTCTAGTTGATGATAATCCAGAGAACCATCCGCTGCTCTGATAAGATTAGAGCCTCCTTGGCTCGCATAAATAGTTCCCAAACCCGTTGCTACGATCGTAACGTGTAACTCATCGTTCATCTTAGGATCAATGACGGTTCCTACCACCACCGTTGCATCTTCTGAAGTAAAGCCTTTTATCACTTCACCAACTGCTTCAAATTCCCCTATCGATAGATCAGGACCCGCCGTAATGTTAACTAACACGCCGCGTGCTCCTGCTAAATCAACATCCTCAAGTAAAGGACTAGCGATCGCTGCCTCAGCGGCTAAACGCGCCCTATCTTCACCAACACCAACTCCTGCACCCATCATTGCCATACCCATATCAGATGACATTACAGTACGAACATCCGCAAAATCCACATTGATTAAACCGGATTCGGTAATCAGTGTGGCAATCCCTTTAACTGCGCCGAATAATATATTATTAACAGCCTTAAATGCATCTAAAAGGCTAATACCTCTACCTAATACATTGATTAATTTGCTGTTAGGTATAGTAATGAGTGAATCCACATATTGGCCTAGCTGCTTTATTCCTTCTTCCGCTAGGTGTAAACGCTTTTTTCCTTCAAATGCAAATGGAATGGTAACGACACCTATCGTTAACTTTCGCATCTGTTTAGCAAGTTCCGCAAAAACTGGCGCGGCACCTGTTCCTGTACCGCCACCCATACCGGCAGTAATAAAAACCATGTCGGCCCCTTCTATAACCGCACGAATGCGCTCTCTATCCGCTTCGGCCGCCTGGCGCCCTACCTCTGGGTTCGCTCCCGCTCCAAGACCCTTGGTAATTTGTTGACCAAGCTGTAATAAGCATTTAGCAGATGAATTTTTTAGTGCTTGGGCATCCGTGTTGGCGCAAATAAATTCAACACCATCAATATCTTGCGTAAGCATATGTTCAATTGCATTTCCACCGCCACCACCCACGCCAATGACCTTTATAACGGCGTTTTGTGGTGAGGTATCGACCAAATCATAGGGGGAACTCATAGTATAACTCCTCAAACTTTTTGCTTCGGTGTATTGTAAATAAAATTAAAAATTTTCGCGTAACCAGCTCTTCACGCGAGCTAGTCTGCCACGAAACATGGCGTGATTAGGTTTTCTTTGTTCGCACTGTTGTTGGTAGCCATATAATAGTAGGCCTGTGCCAGTTGCATACATTCCATTGCTAATGACTTCGCTGTTTCCCACGACATATTGTGGATTACCCAACCTAACAGGCAGCTTAAAAACCTTCTCAGCTAACTCCACTGCTCCATTGACGTTAGAGGCACCGCCTGTCAACACAATGCCTGCAGCAAGAAACTCTTCAAAACCACTTCGACGCAACTCCGTTTTTACTAAATAAAAAAGTTCTTCATAGCGCGATCCGATGACTTCAGCCAAAGAACGTTTAGAAATGGTCCTGCCAGGACGATCACCCATGCCGCTGATATCTACAATTTCATCAGGGCTCGCTAATTCTGCTAAGGCACAGGCATACTTCCTCTTAATATGTTCAGCACTTTGTGTTGGTGTTCTTAATGCAACGGCAATGTCATTGGTAACCTGATCGCCGGCAATGGGAACAACGGATGTAAATCGGATAGCACCTTCAGTAAAGATGGCAATATCCGTTGTGCCACCACCAATGTCTATCAAGCAAACACCTAATTCTTTTTCATCCTCTGTTAAGACAGCTTGACTCGAGGCTAATTGTTCTAAAATAATCTCAGAGACCTCTAATCCACAACGCTGAATGCATTTAACAATATTTTGCGCTGCACTCACAGCACCCGTTACCATGTGTACCTTAGCCTCCAACCGTACACCGGACATACCTATCGGCTCGCGAATGCCGTCTTGGTTATCAATGATAAACTCCTGCGGTAAGATATGTAATATTTTTTGATCCGCAGGAATGGCAACAGCCCTGGCAGCATCGATAACACGCTCAACATCAGCGTGAGTAACCTCTTGATTTTGTATCGCTACAATTCCATGAGAATTTAAACTGCGGATATGATTACCTGCTATTCCTGTATACACGCTGCGAACAGGACAACCAGCCATTGCTTCAGCTTCGCCAACTGCCTGTTGAATCGAGTCAACCGTTGCGTCGATATTGACAACGACGCCTCGCTTTAGTCCTAGGGATGGATAAACTCCTAAACCGATGATCTCAATTCCATCCGGCTGCACCTCCCCCACTAAGGCATTAACTTTACTGGTACCGATATCTAAACCTACGATCAAATTTCTGCTCAACTTTTTGGCCATAATTACTTCACCTTGAATTAATAACTTTAAACCTCTCTGCTCGCTGCCATCACGCCTGGTTTTGAAGCAAAATTTCTAATTTCTAGAGGCACCCTATCATTCCTGTTGAGCACGTAATTTAGTTTCGCCCAGAGAAACTACGTACTAAACCACTCGTGTCTTAAATTTTACTGCCATACCGTGTGCATAACGTAGATCGATATAATCCACCATCGACACCTTTCCCTCAATGACATCCGGATAAACCTTGATAAACCGCTCTAATTGTAGATTAGGTCTCGTTCGACTTAAATAAAGCGACAAACCATTACTTAAGCGCAAGTACCAACATTGTTGATCAATAAATTGTAATAATTTTATTTTTAGCGTTAAACTGGATAGCAATGGGTATAGCGATTGATAAGTTTGTAGCAAATATTTTTGCTGCGCGGCGGGGCCGATAAAAAAAGGCAGATCGAGTGACGTGGGATCCACATACCCAGCATTAAAAATATTACCTTTTTGATCAAGTAAATCATTATTCGCCATTAATGCCACTGGTTTTTTTGTGGTAAAATTTACGGATAAGGTATCTGGCCATAAGCGTTTCACTGTTACTGAATCGATCCAAGGTTCTTGCAAGAGTCTTTCTTTTAACCGACGGTTATCGAGATGTAGCAAACCTCTTTCTGTAAATGGTAGGATAATCCGTTGCAACCTATTTCGCTGGACATGCACCAGGTCGCCTGTAATTTTAATATGAGTAACAGGAAACAAATCTGAATCGCTATACTTTTGCCAGGCTAGTATCACGCTTAATAGAACAAGCAGCATTAGAGAAAACGTAAAAAACCAATGTCTGAAACCGTACAGAAAATTCAAGTGAATCATGCTTGATACAGTAGACCTTTTTTCAATCATAATAGTAGTTAGACTGGGTCATTTGAGGGAAATAGTCGCTGATTTTGTAGCTGATAGGTACCTAATGACGAAATTGAGCTCGACACATAAATTGGAAAAAAACTACCACGTGGCCCCATGCAGTCGCTGAAAGTTGCTGGCTCTCGACTATTTTGCACGCAGACCAAATAGGAATGATAATCTATCCGCAATATTTCTGCCAGTTTTGTTGTTTCATTGAGGATTGCGCGTACAGGTGATACAGAACCACCAAAATCATACTTTACCAGCTCGTTAGCTTACTATACAACGATACATCAATATTCGATAACAACACATTTTTCACCCAACAGTTTCTCTAGAGTTACTAGCAGTTCATCAGAAGGTGTCACCATCCACGCGTCACCTAAGGGAAGCTGTAACTGTGCGCGAAGTTCAGGATGATAATATTCAATGACGGTAGGGCAGCGGCCTGAACAAAAATGACTCATTTTTTGTTTCAAATCCTGAATTTGATCGAAATTCATAGGCGGCTGAGAAAGTTTAATGAGCACGCGCTTGGCATAAGCATCACGCGCTTCTTTAATATCCAAAACCTTTTTAGCGAGTACACGAACCATGCCTGTCAATTCATCCTGTTGGCTTTCTCCTTCAATGATTAATAATCTGTCTTTCGTTAATTTATCCCTATACATTGAATAAATATCGCTAAATAAGGTAACCTCCAAACGACTCTGTGTATCCCCTATATTTATTATCGCCATGCGATCGCCCCGTTTTGTCCATAAGAGTCGAATACTGAGCACCCAACCTGCTATCGTTAGCGAATGACCTACCCGATAGGTGCATTCTTGCAAACTTGAGGTTGTAAAATGAGATACTTCGCTTGCGTAATTTTCGAAGGGATGCCCACTTAAATAGTATCCCAATACTTCTTTTTCAGCTTGTAAACGACGCAGCTTGGGCCACTCTACCTTCTGTACCATTTCTTTCCTTTCAGAAATCATGGCAAGCCCAAAAAAGTCCCGCTGCCCAGAAGCAATCGCTGACGATTCTTGCTCAGCGGCTAATAAAGCAGCCGGTAAATTGTGTTTTAGCGTGGCGCGGTTGAAACCTAAGCAATCTA
>Ga0207003_1064_pt1 | contig 28054 bp, 27 predicted proteins | sample Alteio_BWMinCont_89_FD_153474 | JGI IMG/M metagenome (GOLD analysis project Ga0207003, IMG submission 153474) | Enriched cells from forest soil in Barre Woods Harvard Forest LTER site, Petersham, Massachusetts, United States -... | ecosystem: Environmental > Terrestrial > Soil > Temperate forest >...
AAGCTGAATAGCTATCTCTGGACAAACTTAAAAGCACGGTTGCAACGGGTTCGCTCTACAATAGGTGAAAATTATAATTGGTTATACCTCAGAGCCGCAGGACGACGAAGCTGACTGGACAACTCTTTCTTTTTTTGGCAGAATGCAAATCCCCTAATGGAATAGATAAAAATTGAGGCTTCATTCGGCTCATTTGATTTCTGAAGATTAATAATGGATTTAAGCACAGGGTGTTTATTGAGTTTGTATAAATAAACGGTACTTACATTATTAATTAGTAGGGGTCGAATAATGCCGGGATATACATTAATTGCGCCAAATCCATTGCAGGGATTGCAAGCACTCGCAACGCTTTATCAAGCTGCAGCGTCAAGCCAACCCAAAACAAATGATCCAAAAGTCCAAGAGGCATATGCTCATTTATTAGCAACTGCATGTGCAGCCATAAAAGAGTTAAATAACGTTATTCCTACTGCAGAAAAACTCTCTGCGATGATGGTACAACTCGGCGCATTTATTCTGGCTATTGAGGATTCACTAAAGAATAATCGGAAGAAATTTGGTAACGACAAGTTTTGGGAACCACTCGATGAGATTGTGAAAAGACTCATCCAGTATAAGGAGGCTAACAAACCGAAGGTAGAGCATTATAATCAAAAAAAGATAGTGCCACTGTTTAATTATTCTGGGTACGAAATTGTTTTTAAAATTTCAAATACTTCCCTGACAGGTAATCAGCTAGAAATAGAACATGATTCTACTACAGGTCAAATCAAATACCGAACAAAGCTTTCAGGATCAGTCCAAACAATTAATTTGTCAGAACTGACGCTGACAAAACCTTTTAATAATTCCAAGCGGTTCGAAGATTATATTGAGATAGTGGAACGTATAGTTTCTAAAAAACATCTGGCTGCAGAACCAATGGTTATAGCTGAGCCAAGCGATCTTGAGGCGTTTCTTAATACAATACTTAATTTTATTGAAGACACAAGATCTTGGTATCTAGTTTTGCGTGATAACATTGTATCTGTAAAGCCATCAGATGCTTTAGGCATTGGACTTAATGCACTCTGTGTAAATTATTATGCTTATTTGTATGCGACTGCACTTCTTTCAGCACACGTCCCGCCAGTAGCGCTAGCTGTAATAATATTTGCAGGAATGGTAGGGATTACAGCTGCTGTCTTCATCACATGGCAAACCTTTAAATATCCCATCAAAAGATTTTGCGCACATGTGGTGGGTTGCTTCACGGGAAAAACTCCCGATTGGGGAAGACCAGTCACTGGAGAGATGCTGCAACTTGCGGAAGCTAAAAGGCAGATATTTGTGGCTGAAGCTAGTCACAAAGCTGACGAGGAAGTGATGAAGGAGAAAAGTCGCGAAGCTGCGGAATGGAAAAGCATGTTAGAGCTTGGTAAAGAGGTAAGAGAGAATCAAGCTCAGCTTCTGGCTATTATGAAAGAGCAACTTGCGACTCAAGGTAAAAATAGTGAAAGCAGAATAGAGCAACTTGAACTAGCTATCCAAAAAAACACTGAGGCGCTACATAAGCTTTTGCCAGAAGAAAAAACAAATGGCGAAGGAGAATCTCCGCGGGTTTCAAAACCAAGTAATGCATTTAAATTGCCGCCCTTTCCGGAGGAAAAATCAGACAACCAGAAGAAACCCAAAAAAGAATCAGGAAACCTTGCCCAAGAAATACAACAGCTTAGGGATGAAAATGCGAAACTACACGCAAGGATTACTGAGTTAACTGTATTAAACACAAAATGGCAGGTCACTGTGATCGATGGTCTTGACAAAACTAAGCTTCCTGAGGGTTTTGCTGTTGGAAGCCCCCTTTCATCTTTCGACAGATCGGGAAGATCAAGTGGTTCCAATAGTAGTACACCAACCACTGACGCCATAAAAGCATCAGGAGGTTCGCCTTTGGCAGCACCACCACCCGCTCCACGTGATAGATCTTCATCTTTATCTGCACCCATACCAGATAGCTCTGGTATGGCAGCAGCAGATGCTCAAACTCCTTCCCTAGGACAGGGGCATAATTCTTAGAGTGATGGTTAACAGAGCCGCGACCGTCAGGGAGCGTCACTGTTCTCGATTATTGTTTGAAACTCTAATTCTGTGACGCTCCCTCACGGTCGCGGCTCTGTTTTTAAAGGTGTTCTTGGGGGTGCTTTAGGGCTTGACGCGCAATCGTGTAATGCTATACCATTACACGATTACGGAGACTCGCCCATGATCAACCCCATTTACGAAACCGCTCTACTCATCACCGGTTTAATCGCCAAAACAGCGATTTTGCAGGAGTTGTCGCATGCTGCTTAAATCGAGTATCGAAAAATTAATGCGCGGCGAAAACCTGAACGGAGCTATCTGCCAACAAGTTCTTGATGAAATATTAAATCCTGCCGTTAATCCCTTACAAATTGCTGCTTTTCTGGTTTTGTTACGCGCAAAGCAAGAAACAGCGGATGAGTTATCCGGCATTGTCACTGCACTGCGCGATAAAATGATCGTCGTTCCGACGGATCATGCTGTGCTGGATATTGTGGGCACCGGCGGTGATGGATTGAATTCAGTGAATATTTCGACAGGCAGTGCCTTACTGGCTGCGAGTTGCGGTGTAAAAGTAGCGAAGCATGGGAATCGTTCCGTGTCCTCTTTAACCGGTTCTGCTGATGTGCTTGAAGCGTTAGGTATTAATATACAATTAACACCAGAGCAAATTAGCAAAAGCATCGATCAGATAGGTATTGGATTTTGTTATTTTCCTAATTTCCATCCGATGACACAAGCGCTGAGAAATTTTCGTAGAGAATTAAATGTTCCCACCACGTTTAATCTTTTAGGGCCTTTATTAAATCCTGCGAAAGCAGCACATATTGTTTTAGGTGTATTGAATGAAACATTGTTACCGATTATGGCAGATGTATTAATTCAAACAGGGCGCGATCGATCAGTAGTGGTACACAGTATGGGATTAGATGAAATCAGTTGCGTAGGCCCGACAAAAATTATAGAAATTAATGGAAAAGAAAAGTTGGAATATGCGATTGATCCTTTGGATTTTGGATTATCGCGTTGCACTGTCACGGATTTGCAAGGTGGTGATGCGAACAGGAATGCACAACTTTTATTGGATACCTTTAAAGGAAAAGCAGGCCCTATCGCAGATACACTCATTCTGAATGCGGCTGTTGCACTTTACATCTATGGATTGCATCCCTCAATTAAGGAAGCGGTCTCTCATGCACGTGATAATTTATACAGCGGTGCTGTTTTAACATTATTAAATAATTGGATTGAATTCTCTCATGCAAAATAGACTTGAACCCATATTGCTACAAAAAAAACGTGAAGTCGCGGATCTCTATCAGCGCCTAGAGCAGGATACTCATCATTCCATCGCGAAAATTTTGCGCGGTGAATTCAAACCGGAATTTTCTTCTCATTTTAAAAACGCGCTGAAGTCATCATCACTGGCTGTGATCGCAGAAATCAAGCGTAAATCGCCTAGCAAAGGAATGATTGCGCCTATTTCCGATCCTGTTAGTTTAGCGAAACGCTATATTTCAGGTGGTGCGAGCGCTTTGTCGATTTTAACGGATAAAGAATTTTTTGGTGGTCAGATTGATGATCTGATTCAAGTCTCAGAAATTATTCAAAAAAAATCGACTCCCATTCTCCGTAAAGATTTTATTATTGATAACGTACAAATCGCAGAAGCATTAGTCTCTGGCGCAAGTGCAATATTATGCATTATTGCTGCCGTTGGAATGAAAGCAAAATCATTGATTGAATTTGCACATTCTATCGGTCTCGATGTATTGGTTGAAATTCATGATCCTGAAGAACTTAAGATCGCACTGGATTGCGGCGCTGACATTATTGGGATCAATAATCGAAATCTCAAGACATTTGAAGTGGATATAGAATCGAGTTTAAACATCATCACGGCGATTCCAAAAACTATTATTAAAGTAGCTGAATCAGGTATTACCGATCCTGCTTTGGCACGACAATATTATCAAGCAGGTTTTGATGCTGTACTCATTGGCGAGGCACTCGTAAAATCAAACGACCCTGAAAAATTTATCAGAGAATGTCGTAATGGCTAATCACATCATAAAAATCTGTGGTATTCGTGATGCTGAAATGGCAAAACAAACTGCCAATGCGGGCGCCAACTTAATTGGAATTATTTTTCATCCTGCATCGCCGCGTTATGTTAATTTAGAACAGGCAACAGCTATATCCATTGCTGCAAGAAATGCAGGGGCCTTACCAGTTGCTGTATTTGTCAATCATACGGATGTTGAAATGCGCAACATTTGCGAATCAACAAATATTGATATTGTGCAACTCCATGGAAAAATAGCACGTGCACATCATCATTTATTGCCCGATACTTACCAAAGAATTTATGTGCAAAACCTATCAGATAAAGGTGAAATACAAATAGAGAGTGGCTTAGAATACCTTGATTCAGAGCGGGATTTTGTTTTGATCGATCACATCGTGCCAGGGCAGGGGAATCGTATTCAGCGAAAGGGATTTCATTATGATTTACCTTTTCCGTGGATATTAGCAGGTGGTTTGTCACCGTCGAATGTGGTCGCAGCGATTAATGATTTACAACCGAATGGCGTAGATGTCTCGAGCGGTGTTGAATCATCCAAAGGAAATAAAGATATTTTTCTTATTCAAAAATTTATTACATCAGTGAGAGGTTTGCATGATGCTGCATAGAGAAAACAATGGCCGCTATGGTGAATTTGGCGGAATGTATGTTCCCGAAATATTAATGGAACCGATGAGTGAACTCATTACCGCCTGGAATAGTCTTAAAAAAGATAAATCATTTAGAGAAACATTGACAGCGATATTAAAAAATTATGCGGGAAGACCGACTGCATTCACTGAAATTCCTTCTTTCGCTGCAAAAATAAATGGACCGAGAATTTTTTTAAAACGGGAAGATTTATTACATACTGGCGCGCACAAATTGAATAATGCGTTAGGACAATGTTTATTAGCGAAGAAAATGGGAAAAACGCGTGTGATTGCAGAAACGGGAGCGGGCCAACATGGTGTGGCGACAGCTGCAGCTTGTGCGCATTTGGGATTGACGTGTGTGGTATACATGGGCCGTGTTGATATGGAGCGTCAAGCACCGAATGTATCGCGCATGAAATTAATGGGTGCGACTGTGGTTCCCGTTGAACACGGTTCCGCGACTTTAAAAGACGCAGTCAATGAAGCACTGCGTGATTGGTCAGAATCGTATGCTGATACGCATTATTGTTTAGGATCAGCTCTAGGCCCTCATCCATTTCCTGAAATAGTCGCTGAATTTCAGTCAGTAATTGGTAGTGAATGCCGCGAACAATGTCAAAAACAAATCGGCACTCATCCTGATTTAGTGATTGCTTGCGTGGGTGGTGGTTCAAATGCGATTGGTTTATTTTCAGGATTTTTAGAGAATGATGCCGTACGTATGATTGGAGTAGAGGCGGGCGGACATGGAAAATTACTGGGTGAACATGCAGCACGATTTTATGCAGGAAATACAGGTGTTTTGCACGGTTGCTACACATATGTATTGCAAGATCCACACGGACAGATTGCATCGACTGCCTCCATATCCGCTGGATTAGATTATCCTGCTGTTGGCCCACAGCATGCAGAACTTTTTAAGAGTAAACGAGCTGAATATGTTTCAGCGACCGACGATGAAGCGTTGTATGCATTAAAATTACTGGCAAGAACAGAAGGGATTATCTGCGCATTAGAATCCGCACATGCATTAGCGCATTTAATTAAAATTGCACCGACACTGCCAAAAAATTATTGCGTCGTAGTGAATTTATCAGGCCGTGGAGATAAAGATTTGCCACAACTAATGAATAGAGGGATGTAATTATGTCACGAATAGAAAAATTATTTGCTAACGATAAAGCATTCATCGGTTATCTCACGGCGGGCGATGGTGGCATACAACGTACACTCGATGCGTCACTTGCACTGATCGAAAGCGGTGTGAACATGTTAGAAATCGGTATGCCATTTTCAGATCCCGTTGCGGATGGCCCTGTGATTCAACGTGCAGCTGCGCGATCGTTAGCGACTGGAACCACATTACAAGATATTTTATGGCTCACTAAAGAAATTCGTAAGCACAGCGATATTCCGCTTATCTTATTCAGTTATTTCAATCCGATATTATCGGTACTGCAATCCAATTTTTTTAGCGATGCAAAAAAGGCAGGGATTGATGGTCTTTTGCTGGTTGATTGTCCTTTGGAAGAATCCGAAGAAGTTCGTCAGCAGTGTATACAAAATAAAATTGATCTCATCTATATTATTACGCCTTCCACGACAGTAGAGCGCATGAAAAAAATAAATGAATATGCGCAAGGATTTTTATATTACGCTTGTCGAAAAGGAACCACTGGTGTCCGTAATGCATTACCGGAAGATTTTCAGGATAAGATTGAACTGATCAAAAAAACAATGCATTTGCCTGTTGTGGTGGGTTTTGGTATTTCAAATCAGGAAATGGCGAATAATGTATTGGAACATGCGGATGGAGTCGTCGTAGGTTCATTATTTGTGAAAGCGCTGGAAGAGGGCGCGTCTCCATCGGTTTTATCTGCGCTTGCACGGGAGATATGCCCAGGGAGTATAGCCCTATGAATCAAAACGGATGGCGCAGTTTTATCAAACTCTGTTTAGCAACAAAAAATGAAAAATTGCTCTCTTCTTTGTTCGATCTCTTTTTAACTCAGGAAGAAAAAGAAAGCATAGCAATGCGCTATCTGATTGTGATGGATTTATTGAAACAAGAAAAAACGCAACGGGAGATAGCTGAACATTTACACGTGAGTATTGCAAAAATCACTCGCGGATCGAATGAGTTAAAGCGGATGCCTGCTCAGCTGATTGAATTTTTGAAAGAGCATATGTGACAATAGCCGATTAGCACCCGGAGGTTTACATAACGCATATGACAGTATGGACAGAGTTCACATTTATCCTGCAACCCTCTGCCTTGGGCGGGGTTGGTATTTTTGCAACGCATCCTATCCCCATGGGCACAGAATTATTTTTAGGTGCTTTTACTCCTCAAAAAATGAAATCCAAAAATGTTCCTGAGGCATTCAAGAAATACTGCGTTTATCTTAACGATGAAGAGTGTTTCGCCCCCGAACGATTTGATCGTATGGAAATTGGATGGTACATCAATCATTCTCCTGAGCCGAATATCCAGAAAATTTCAGGTAAACCGATAGTTGCTCTGCGTGATATAAAGCAGGGTGAGGAAATATTCATGGATTACAATAGTTTTAATGAGCCCGAGCATTTGAAAGAGGATTATTATAAAAAATAATCTTTTGTCATGCCAGCATGCTTTTAGCTGGCATCCAGCGACTTAAAGACACTGGATGCCAGCTAAAAACATGCTGGCATGACAGGGGAGAAGAAGGCATGCTAAACTTTAGCGATTTAGCGATGCGTTATGGAGCGGATAATTCTTAACAATATAGGGACGTATCTTGCACATATTGAAATATGCTGTTTTTCTCTCATGCCTGTTTTTAAGCGCTTGTATGGTAGGTCCTGATTATAAAGAACCTCCCAAGCCTACTGCATCGCACTGGAAAAAAAACAATTCTTCCGTGACTGAAAAACCTTTCCGAAACCCTGAATGGTGGGCCTCTTTTCACGATCCCATTCTCACCGAGCTTATTTATAAAGGATATTCTTCGAACGTATCATTACAAAGCACCGGCGTGAGAGTCTTGCAGGCGAGGGCGCAACTCGCACAATCAGTCGGTGAACTCTATCCGCAACAACAAGCCATTATCGGAAATTATACGTATAACCGAATCGGCGGAAGCTCCCTGCAAAATATATTGCCGACTAATTTTGATACGGCCATGTTAGGTTTCACCCTCAATTGGGAAATGGATTTTTGGGGAAAATACAGGCGAGCTATCTTAGCCAATAATGCCACTTTTCTCGCATCGATTGCCGCTTACGACAATGCACTCATCACATTAACCAGTGATATTGCCAACGCGTACATTAAAATCCGTACGATTCAAGCGCAAATCAAAGTGATTCAAGAAAATATCGTAGTCCAAAAAATAGGAGTGAATTTAGCTGAAATTCGCTACCATTCAGGACAAACCAGTTTGCTCGACGTTGAACAAGCCAAAACAGAACTCGCAGAAACTCAGTCGAAATTACCCACATTCGTTGCTCAATTACAAATCCAAAAAGATGCTTTAAGTATTTTATTGAGTGAAGAACCCAATCAACTCGATGCCATTCTCAACGGACATCGTGGCATTCCACAAGTTCCTCTGTCAGTTGCCGTCGGCATTCCAAAAGAAACACTGGAAAGAAGGCCCGATATTTATCAAGCTCGTTTAGAAGCTATTTCACAATCCGAAATGATTGGAGCAGAAAAAGCCAATCTTTTCCCAGCGTTTTCATTAACGGGAACTTTTGCGTTTGCAGCGAATAATATTGGTTCATCTTCCGTGAGCAATATTACCCATTGGTCGAATCGAACAATCACGGCTGGGCCTGGCGTCAACTGGCCTTTTCTCAATTATGGTCAAATTACCAATGCGGTCCGTACACAAGACGCCGCTTTTCAACAGGCTTTATTAAATTACGTCAATGTTGTGCTGCAAGCCCAACAAGAAGTTCAAGACGGTATCACGACATTTGTCGAAGCAAAATTAGCAAAAAATTATTTGATAGAAGCCGATCGTGCAGCGACGAAAACACTGCAGCTCGCATTGATTCGTTACAAAGAAGGAGAAACCGATTTTACGCCTGTACTCAATGCAGAACAGCAGCAACTTCGTGTTCAATCTTCTTTAATTAACGCAGAGGGCGATATTCCCCAGGCATTCGTGTCTCTGTACAGAGCCTTGGGCGGAGGTTGGGAAATTCGACGTGGAAACGATGTCGTTCCACAAAGCATGAAACGAGAAATGGCAAGTAGAACCAATTGGGGAGATTTGTTACAACAAAAAGAACATGAAATACCTGCTAATTCGCAGCAATGGTTCAAACAATTATATTTACCAAAATGGTGATGAATATGAATCGCATCATGAATAAAAAAATCGGGATCATTATTCTTGTTATTTTGATCGTATTGTATTTTGTTATTCATATAATGAAACCCAAAAGTCCGGCTTTTCCGCTTCCTAAAGTGGTTGTACAACAACCGCAATGGAAAATGGTGACGGAATATGTCATTCAGACAGGCACATTAGTCGCATACAATTCAGTGGATTTAGTCGCACGCGTCGAAGGGTATCTCGACTCAGTTGAATTTGTGGATGGAACCTTTGTGAAAAAAGGAACAGAATTATTTGTCATTCAACCTGAACCTTACATGGAACAACTCAAAGCAGCACAAGCCGAAGTCGATGTGCAAAAAGCCTTATATGCGTATGCCAAATCTGAATACGGTCGCCAACAACGCATGTATAAACAAAACGCGACTTCTCTCGACAATGTTGAAAAATGGTTGGCTAAAACACAAGAGACATCCGCAGAAATTGCAAAAGCCACTGCGAATGAACAAGTTGCTGCGATCAATTACGGTTATACGCATATTCAAGCACCTTTTGATGGTCGCATTGGCCGACATTTGGTGGATCCAGGAAATTTGGTAGGGAATGGTGTCGCAACCGATTTAGCGACGATTCAACAAATCAATCCGATTTATGCCTATTTCAATTTGAATGAACTGGATTTAATAAAATTGCGCATTCAAGCCAGTGCACGTGGATTTAAACCGAGCGATCTCAATCGCATTTCAGCCTATCTTAAATTACAAAACGAAACGACATTTAAACATGCAGGACGCATGGATTTTGTGAATACTGGATTGAATGCGTCGACAGGAACTTTAGAATTTCGCGCGATTTTTAATAATGATGATTTTACACTCTTGCCTGGTCTGTTTGTACAAGTGCGCATTCCAGTGATGCAACCCGAAAAAAAATTAACGCTGCCTGATACGGCGATTTTATATGATCAAGTGGGTGCTTATGTATTAGTCGTGGACGCAAATGATATTGTGCAATTAAAACGAATTGAAATAGGTAGCGTTGATGATGTGGGAGTCCGTGCTATTACCAAAGGGTTAGATGAAAAAGATCGCGTCATCGTGAGTGGATTACAATTTGCAACACCACATAATAAAGTGGAGCTAACCTAGTACAGTGTAACATTAATTTTTCACGGTCATGCCAGCATGCTTTTAGCTGGCATCCAGCGTCTTTAAGGCACTGGATGCCAGCTAAAAGCATGCTGGCATGACAGAAATAAGAGCGATATATGATATCTAAATTTTTTATTGAACGTCCTATTCTTGCGAATGTGTTAGCTTTATTTATTGTGCTGGTAGGGATCGTCGCGATTGCTGTATTGCCCGTGACACAATATCCTGCGATTGTGCCGCCCACTATTCAAGTCACGACAACTTATCCGGGTGCCGATGCAAAAACATTGATTAACACCGTTGCGCTTCCCATTGAACAGCAAGTCAATGGGGTCGAGAATATGCTTTACATGCAATCGACCAGTACGAATAGCGGTAGTTACACATTGATTGTCACATTTGCGATTGGAACAGATCTGAATTTTGCGCAAGTGTTGGTGCAGAACAGAGTTCAAGCGGCGATGGCGCAATTACCTAAACCGGTTCAACAACAAGGTGTGGTCGTACAACAAAAATCAACAGCCATATTACAATTCATTACGTTGACGTCTGATAATAATCAATATGACGGTTTATTTTTAAATAATTATGCAGCGATCAATATGCAAAATGAATTGGCTCGACTGCCAGGCGTGGGAAATGTATTGATTTTTGGTTCAGGCTCTTATGCGATGCGAATATGGCTCGATCCACAAAAAATGCAGACTTATTCGTTAAATCCTTCTGATGTCGTCAATGCAATCAGTCAACAAAATAAAGCCATTTCTGCAGGGCAGGTTTCAGCTCCACCCACCACTGGAAAACAAGCTTATCAATTTACAGTGAACGTCCCAGGATTGCTGACGAATACAGATCAATTTGCCGATATTATTATTAAGACCGATAGCACACAGCCTAATCAAACATCTAAACAAAACGCAGGGAAAAATATCACTGCACGCGTGGTTCGTATTCGAGATGTTGGGCGAGTCGAGCTAGGTTCATCTAATTACAATATGTCGGCGAATTTAAATAATAAACCGACTGCCGCAATAGGAATTTATCAATTACCGGGTGCCAATGCGCTCAATGTTGCGAAAGAAGTTCGTCAAACCGTCGAAAAAATGGCGAAACAATTTCCGCCGGGCATGAAATATTCCATTCCATTTGATACGACAAAATTCGTAAAAGCTTCTGTGAGTGAAGTGTATAAAACATTATTTGAAGCAACGATTTTAGTACTCATTGTCATCATGGTTTTTTTACAAAATTTTCGGGCGACATTAGTTCCAACAACGACTGTTCCTGTCACCATTATCGGCGCATTTTTTGCAATGCTCTTGTTAAATTATTCCATTAATTTGTTAACCTTATTTGCTTTGGTTTTAGCGATTGGTATTGTCGTTGATGATGCGATTGTCATTGTAGAAGGCGTAACACAGCACATTGAAAAAGGAGAAACGCCTGTTAATGCTTCTATTCTTGCAATGAAAGAATTACTGGGACCGATTATTGGAATTACGCTGGTGTTAATGGCTGTTTTTATTCCCGCAGGCTTTATGCCAGGATTAACCGGCGCGATGTATGCGCAATTTGCGTTAGTGATAGCAGCAACTGCATTTATTAGCGCGATCAATGCCATGACATTAAAGCCCACGCAATGTGCATTATGGTTAAAACCGATTGACGCAAATAAAGAAAAAAATCGATTTTATCAGGGATTCGATAAAGTTTATGGTTCAGCCGAATCCGCTTATTTAGGCTTAATCACTAAACTGGTTCATCACAGTAAATCAGTAAGCTTGATAGGATTTCTTTTGGTCGGATTATCTATTCTCGGTTTAAGTCGTATTCCAACGGGTTTTATTCCTCTAGAAGATCAGGGATATGTCATGATGAACGTGCAATTGCCGGATGGCGCTTCGTTGCAGCGCACAGAGGGGTTGCTCAATCAATTATCGCAAAAAGTGCAAAAAATCGATGGGATTGAAGATGTCATCACGATCAATGGCATTTCATTATTGGATAACAGTGCGAATTTAGCGAATGCAGGTGTATTGTACGTCATATTTAAAGATTGGAGTGTGCGAGGAAAAAAAGAAAGTTTGCTTGCACTGTATAATCAATTAAATGAAATAGCACAAAATACATTGGATGCAAAAATTTTGGTGATGGTGCCGCCACCGATTCAAGGTCTGGGAAATGCAGGTGGATTTCAAATGCAAGTCGAATTGCAAGATGGTTCTTTTGATTATCGTAAATTACAAGCAGCAACGGATTTGATGATTCAATATGGTAATGAAGATCCTGCATTGACTCGTTTGATGACTTCATTTCGATCTTCTGTTCCGCAATTATTTGCACCGATTGATAGAGTCAAAGCAGAATCGTTGGGAGTCACCGTGGGCGATGCGATGGATACATTACAAACGTATTTGGGTTCATCGTATGTGAATCTTTTTACGAAATATGGCCAAGTGTTTCAAGTCTATGTTCAAGGTGAACCGAATGCGCGAATGACAATTGATGATGTTCGTCATTTATACGTGAAAAATTCATCTGGTGAAATGGTTCCGATTGGTACGTTGACAGACATGAATCCTGCAGTGGGTCCTGCGATTATTTCCCTCTATAATTTATATCCTTCCAGCAATATTTATGGTGTTTCTTCGCCAGGATATAGCTCAGGCGAATCAATTCAAGCATTGGAAAATTTGGCTGCAAAAGCACTGCCAGCAGGTCTCTCTTATGAATGGACAGGGACTTCTTATCAAGAAAAACTGGCGGGAAATTTGAGTTATCTTATTTTTGCTTTATCGTTAATTTTGGTTTACATGATATTGGCAGGGCAGTACGAAAATTGGGTAACGCCGTTAGCAATATTATTCAGTGTGCCTCTTGCGTTATTAGGAACAGTCGTTGCGTTAACGCTCTTGGGAATTGCGAATAATATGTATACTCAAATTGGTATTTTATTATTGATTGCGCTCGCGGCTAAAAATGCCATATTGATTGTCGAAGTCGCTCGTGAACAACGTGAGTTTCATCAAAAATCCATTATTGAATCTGCATTGATTGGGGCGAAAACACGGTTTCGTCCGATTATTATGACGTCTTTTGCATTTATCTTGGGAGTGATGCCGCTTGTGTTTGCAACAGGGGCAGGTGCCAATGCACGACGTTCGATTGGGATTGCTGTGAGCAGTGGGATGTTAGCGTCGACCTGTCTCGCTGTTGTTTTTGTTCCTGCATTTTATGTGATGTTGCAAACGTGGCAAGAAGAAAGAAAATCTAAAAAAGCAATTATTTCAACAACCTCCTGATTGGAAGTTTTTGATATTTTCCTGAGTGACTTTTAGAAAAGCTCAGCTATAATGCCTGTGGCAAGATTGAAGATATTAATTCCTGGTTTACTCAAAATCACTTTTTAGTATTTATTCCTTTGCAAGCAAATCAAATTTAATGAAAAACAAGTTAAAATTTTAACCTGGTCCCTCGTCAAAAAAGTTTTTCCGAATGCTGACGAGGGACGTTGCGACCAGGACGTAGGGAAGCATCGAGGACAGGGATGCCCGTTCCCGAGTTGCATTCGGAAAAATTTTTTTGACGGACTACTAGGAAACAATGAATGAAAAAAATGAAACTTTTAATATTAATTCTTTTAATAGGATACACAACTTTTGCTGAAGCCACATCGGATAACAATAGCAATACATCCTTTTCTTCATCGAACTTACAAGCGGCACCGCCAGAACATAGTAATCCCGTGCAAGAGCGAGAATCGAAAGAAACTAAGGCTGAAAATAATCCTTATGCGATCGCTTTTTATAAACCTACCTATGTTTTACCTTTCTATTACACAGGATCTCCCTATAATTCAATTTACCAAAATAACACACCGAATAATGAATCTCTAAAATCGGATGAAGTAAAATATCAATTCAGCTTTCAAGTTCCTGCTTGGAAAAATATTTTGAATTCCAATACGTCACTTTATTTGGCCTATACCCAATTATCTTATTGGCAAGCTTATAATAAACAAGCTTTTTTTCGTGAAACGGATTATGAACCAGAAATTTATTTTTCAGATAAAATAAATTATCCTCTTATTAAAAATTGGCGTCTGAATTTTATTAATATCGGGGCGGTACATCAATCAAATGGTCAAGGTAATTCATTAGAACGGAGCTGGAATCGAGCTTATTTAAACTTCATGTTTTCTTCCAACAATTGGATCATTGGCATTAAACCCTGGATTATTTTTCATGATTCGACATATGAACAACAAAATCCTAATATGAGCACCTATCTGGGTTATGAAGAATTTTTGGTGGCTTATAAATGTTCCAACCAAGTTTTTTCATTCGAATCACGAAACTTTTTTGAAAGTGGCGGAAGGCGCTCAGGAAATACATTAAGTTGGAGTTTCCCCTTAACAGTTTATATCAAAGGATATGTTCAAGTGTTTAGCGGTTATGGACAAAGTTTGATTGAATATAATCATCGTACAAATAGCGTTGGGGTAGGGATTGCTTTAAGTAATTGGGTTTGAAAAAAAGCAACGCGGAATCAAATAGCCTCAGTTATGGATAAGCTAGGACAATTGGACTCAAAAACGATCACCGACCTAGAGCGAAGGCACTTCCCCCTTTGAAAAAGGGGGATTGAGGGGGATTTTTATAAAACATAATTGGCAAAAATTCTTGAGGACGGATTCAACTTTGCTTGATTACAATAAAAAACTTAAAAAAAATGCACAGCTCCCGCTTAAAAAGCGCCGCGGGATGACGCTCCGATAGAGACCCAACAGATGATCAAACCTGCGCCCACAAGTAGGGCAGCAGAAACAAGATTATGCACTGGTAAAAATGTAATCGCAGTCAAATTCAACGCGATTGCAACACAGGGGACAAAAAACGGGATGCGAAATATTTTTGCATCGATTTTTTCTTTTTTTAATTTGACTCTGATTAATGCTGCGCAGCTCAATGAGAATACAGTTAACATAATTGCGCTGGCTGAACCAGCCAGCCCACCTAATGTTCCCGTTACACTTAATCCGACCACCAATGGAAATACCAGCATAATGGCTACGTAAGGCGTATGATATTTTTGATGAACTTTCTGTAAAAATGTAGGCAATAGATTTTCTTCGGACATTCCATACAGCAAACGCGATGCGGTTATATAATTTAAAAGTGCGCTGTTAAAAACTGCAAAAAGAGCGATGATTGAAAATAAAAAAACAGGCATAGGTGGAAATGATTTTTTAACGACGCTGAATAAAGGCGCATCAGCTTGGCTCAATTCAGGTCCAGGAATAATGGCTGTCGCCATCCAGCTGACAGATAAATATAAAATTCCTGCGATGCCCAAAGAAAATAAAATGGCGCGTGGCAGATTTTTTTCAGGTTTTTTCATTTCTTCCGCAATATTGACGAGGTCTTCAAATCCTATAAAAGCAAAAAACGCAAGCGCCGCCCCCTGAAATATATTTATTATACTGGGCATTGTCTCATGTGTTGCGATGATTGAGTGTGTAGTTGATTTTGACAAATACAAAAAACCGCAAATCAGCACAATGAGCAAGCCGGTAATTTCTATCGACGTACTGATTATATTGGCGATAGAGGATTGTTTGATTCCGCGAAGATTAATTAAAAACAAAATACTGAAAAAAATTAAAATATCTACCCACTTAGGAAAATTTAAACCTAACGTGGCAAGATAGTTTGCAAAGGCTTGCGATAAAGTTGACATTGAAAAAATGGTTGCGCATAACAAAAGTAACCCTGCAAATATAGACAGCCATTTATGTTGAAATGCGTTTTGTACGTAAACTGAAACGCCGCCGCTTTTAGGAAAACGGCTGCCCAGTTCGCTATAAGAAAGTGCGGTAAAAAGCACGATGGACATTGCGATTGCAAACGAGAGCCAGGTGAATGCACCTGCATGTCCTGCGATTTTTCCGACGAGCGCATAAATTCCAGCACCGAGTATATCACCCACTCCGTAGATGATTAGAGCAGTCAAGCCTAGCGCACGAATCAAGCCGCGTTGAGACGTTATCTTCATTTGAAAATCTCCATTTGGGCTATTATCCTTTATTTACACATCTATACCCATTACACCTTATGAAATACTGCAAGTATTCCTCGATTTTTCGCAATCTGTCTGTTAAAACTTCGCATCTTGAGGTGTAATGGACATAGGTAATATAAAATAAAAGGTTGGCCATTTGCTACCGTATTTTTTACTTAAGTAGGAGAAATACCATGTGGAAAGAATTTAAAGAATTTGCCATGCGCGGAAATGTTGTTGATATGGCAGTGGGTATCATCATTGGTACGGCATTTGGAAAAATTGTCACCTCTCTTGTGAATGACATTATTATGCCACCGATTGGATTTCTCTTAGGTAAAGTTGATTTTTCAAATTTAGTTATCACGATTCATCAAAAAACCGCTACCTTACCTGCGGTAGTTATTTCATATGGTACTTTTATTAATATTGTTATTAATTTTATTATTATTGCATTCGTTATGTTTATCGTTATAAAACAAATGAATAAATTGACTGGGATGAAACCACAAGAGCCTACTAAAAAAGATTGTCCATTTTGCTGTTCTAGCATTCCTTTAAAAGCACAACGTTGCCCTGAATGTACGTCTACTCTTACCTAAAAAGGATTGATAAATATCAAGGTGATCGCCTATTTAATCGGTAGAATATTTTGGGAAGTATAACTATTTGGAGAAATGAATTATGTCAAAAAAAATGAAATCGATTGCCGTTGCTCTTGTTATTCCGTTCATGAGCATGGGGTGTCTCAGTGCATGCGCTGTAAAGCAACAACAAGAGACAGTAGGGCAGTATGTGGATGGTGGCGTGATTACGACCCAAGTTAAGAGCAAAATTTTAGCAGATCCCAACTTAAAAAATACGACTATTGCGGTTAAAACCTACCAGGACCAAGTACAGCTGAGTGGCTTTGTTAATACTCAACAACAAAAAGCATACGCTGAAATGCTTGCACGCAGTGTCGATGGAGTAAAATCGGTCGATAATGCCCTGCTCATCAAACAGTAATTTCATGCGGTGAATTGAGTAACAGATTGAAAAGGTTAGAAATTTTTTTCTAACCTTTTCATATCAACCGCTATCCAAACGCATTAGTAGTGGCCATCTATTTCATTATCGGGGTAGAATGGACGGTCTTAATTGGATAGAAAGTGGATGATTAAAACCCGTATATCAAAAAATATATCTTGTATCAGTTGTTCCGCGAAACATCTTTGTCTTGGGAAGGATTTAACTTCACCAAGCTTCAGTCATCTGGATCAACTCATTAAAAATGTAAAACTTGTTGCTAAAAAAGATCATATTTATCATATGAATCACCCTTTAACATCTTTGTACGCTGTTCATCAAGGTAGTTGCAAAGAATATTGGATTGATGAAAATGGAAATGAGTGTATAACAAATTTTTATTTTCCAGGAGATATTATCGGGATTGAATCTGTTTCAAAACAAAAATACATGTTTTACACCACCGCGCTTGAAGATATGGAGTTATGCATCATTCCCATTAATGATTTTTTAGAATCCATGCATGCTTTTCCTGAAATTTTAAAAAGATTTTTAGCCATTACTAATCAAAAAATGCAACATGATCACAGCACTCGTACAGGCATCACGGCAAATGAAAAAGTGTCTGATTTCCTTTTAAATATTGCAAGGCGCATGCATGAAAGAAATCCGGGCGAAAAAGAAATTTGTTTAACCATGTCGCAGGTTGATATTGCTAATTTTCTAGGAATTGCCGCTGAAACAATTAATCGAATTTTTAATACATTAAAACGTAAAAAAATAATTAAACTAAAAAGCAAAAAATTTGAGGTGCTCAATATCGCTGAATTGCAAAAACTAGGAAGATTGGATTATACAAAAATATATTAAACGCCATTTTTTTAAATTATTTTATAAAAGAAAAAATGATTTATATCAATATTAAATTATTAAAAAGTGAAATAATGGGTTTTCATTGTTTGTTTAACTTCATTGGAGATCATCTATGTCAACTTCAGCAGAAAAAATTATTGAAAACAATTGGGATCAAGTAAAAAAAGAAATGCGAAAATCTTGGCGTGAGTTAACGGAAGATCAAGTTAATGATATTAACAATTATGATGACTTGGTTAAAGCATTAAAAAAATCTTATGACATCACGGAAGATAAAGTTAAAGAAAAAATTGATAAATTTATAGACCAATTTGAGCCCGAGGAAAATCCAAATCGGTTTGAAGAGTTGAAAAAATCTTTGCACGAAAGCTCAGAGAGTGCAAAGGAAAAAATTGGAAAAACAGCGGATAATATTCGAGAAAAAACTTCAGACTGGGCAGATTATGCAATCAATTATTCAAAAGAAAACCCCTTGAAGCTTCTTGGACTGGGCGTTCTAGCTGCGGTTACAATTAAAAAAATACTCGAAAAATAATAAATGACCGAGAAATGCCTAATTTTTATGGAGAAGAATTCTATAATTAGTTGCTGGCGCGAAATTAAAATGTAGGGTGGATTAGCCCCGCACTTGTTGCGGGGATTTTTTACGACGTAATCCACCTTTTCGCAGTCACTGCCCAGTTCGCTATAAGAGAGTGCAGTAAAAAGCACGATGCACATTGCGATTGCAAATGAAAGCCAGGCGAATGCGCCTGCATGTCCTGCGATTTTTCCGACGAGTGCATAAATTCCAGCACCAAGTAAGTATGTCGCCCACTCCGTAGATGATTAAGGCAGTCAAGCCCAGCGCACGAATCAAGCTGCCTTGAGACGTTGTCTTCATTTGAAAATCTCCCTTTAGATTTGAAGCATTTTATTATCCGTAATAACAAATTGCGAGTAAAAATGATGGTTACAGAGCCGCAATCGTCTGGCTCTGTAATCCTAATGCGTGGCCAGGTATTGCGTGGACGAACAGCATTTTCTGCTAGAAAAAAGTAAAATGAGCTGTATTCTGTTATGACAATTCATTTTAATTTTTGCTCGCTCAATGTAAGTTTCTACGGTTTTAGGGGAAAGTGACAACCGTTTTGCGATTTGTTTTATAGTCATTCCATCAGACAGAAATTTTAAGCATATTTTTTCCTGTTCAGACAAAAGATTACATACAGATTTAATTTCATCTGCGCAGATATTATAAATATTTTCCAGCGTAGTAGGGGATGTCTGGCGCTGGATGGGACAGTCTTTTTCATAAACAGAACGAACAAATGCGATCCCTATGACACCTGCAATATGATTTTTCTTATCATAGAGCGGCATTTTATGGCTCAAGAAAATCACGGGGAAATTATTTTTTAACTGCCCAATTTCTTCAACTAAAATAGATTTGTTTTCTATAACAACTTTTTTATCATTGCTTTGATAAAGGCGAGCCATCCTTGATGGAAAAAGATCAAAGTCATTTTTTCCGATGATGTCCTCTCCATTTTGATATCCCAAACTTTTGGCTCCATAATCATTGTAACCTGTGTAATCCCCATTCATATCTTTCAAAAAAACATGGCCTGGAAGATTTTTCAAATGGGTGGCATTCAAAGACAATAAATCAATTTTTATTTCAGAGATACCGTTATTTATCATGATGATTCCTCCGCAAGATGGATTTTTATTTTTTGTACATATCCAGATTAATATAATCAATTTTCACTTCAAAAAACAACATAAATTTAGAAATGTCAGGAGTTTACCTTACATCTTAACGAAAAAAATGATTATAAAATTATTTTGTAATTTTCATAAACATCAGCATTCACAAGAGGAGATTTTTTATGAAAGATAAAGCAAAAGCGGGTGATTCTTTTGATAAAAGCATTTTTTCTCATGCTAAAAAAGGCGATGTATTTTTTGTTAAAGATGTTAAAGGACACACATTAACGCATTCAATCATTCGATCTGGATTGTTTTTCAGTGGAAACAGATTTCCATCGATTGTGCATGCAGGCATCTTACTGGATCCTTCCACTACCATAGAATCATCTGGTAACGGTGGTATAGGACATTTTACACCGGGAGATATTAAAGGCGATGAAGTGTTTATTTTCAGATGTAAAGATAAAGAAGCCAGTGATCTTGCGGCTGACTTAGCCTATAACATTGAACATTCATTAGCTAAAAATGAATTCGAAGAAGACCAAAAAAATGCGCTAGAGCCTGATTCAGCCGTTTATGAAAAAGCGAAAGACATAAAGTATGGTCTTTCTAAAGCGATTAAAGGTGCTTTTTATGGGTATGCCGAAATGAATCAACAGCAACAGAATGAATTAAATGAGTTAGTTGAAAAAATGGATTTCAATAAAATCGCGAAGAAGGGATTATATTGCTCGGAGTTTGTTGCTCTTGTTTATGCAATGAGTGAATTAATCTTGAGAAACTCAAATGCTTCGCCTAGAAATCTATCTATGGATTGCAAGCCAGAACATATGAATCCAAGTGAACTATATAAACATTTATCGGAAAATAATGGCTGGGAGGTTGTTGATGGAAGCGATAATTCGCCTTCATTAAAAATGACATAAATATTGATTAAAGTCGCTGGGTCCCGCTTAAGGAGTGTCGCGGGATGACGCTTCGGTAGAAGTCATACGCAGACTCTGAATCGAAGCGTCATCCCGCGACACTCCTTAAGCGGGACCCAGCGACTTTTAAAATCGTGTCGATATAATTTTTTCCAGTTCAGATAAGCTCTCACAACAATTCATTTCAGAAATAAACTCCGTTTTATTTAACATGTTTCGTGCGTAGTATTTGGCAAATTTTCGTGATTGCAAAATAGATAATTTTTCATCATTAATTAAAGAAGCTAATGCTGTCACATGCTCTAAAAAAATAAATCCTATTTCATTTAAACTCGGTTCTGTAAAAAAATCCTGATTTATTTCGGAAATTAATTTTCTAATAAGCCAAGGTTGCCCCATACCAGCGCGAGAAATCATAATACCTGCACATCCCGTAGAAAACATTTTCCGTAGAGAATCAACGCAAGAAATGTCACCATTGCCAATCACAGGAATAGAAAGTGTTTCCACAAAAAATTGGATATCATCATAATGACAGGATGTATCATAGCGCTCTGTCCAATGACGTCCGTGCACAATTAAAAAATCTGCGCCCGCATCGCTGACTGCTTGAGCCACTTCCCGATTAAATCGATCTGAACTTTTAGCATCTACACGAATTTTTATCGACACGGGCACATCTGTATTTTTTTTCATGGCAGAAATGAGTTGATACAACTTAAGTGGGTGAGTTAAAAGAGTGGATCCCGCCCCCTTGCTACGAATTTTATTGACCGGACAACCACAATTTAAATCGATCAAATCAGCGCCCCATTGCGTGACTCGCTGAGTCGCTTCAGCCAATTCCTGTGGATCACTGGCGGATAATTGAAAACACACGGGACCTTCATCGACCGCTTTCGTCATAAAACGTCGTAAAGATTCTTCAGAAGATCGAATAATAGTTTTACATGAAATCATTTCGGTGCAAGAAAATGCGGGCTGGCTATATCGCCACGTTAAACGTCGAAAGGGTGCACAGCTGACTCCGGCCAAGGGTCCTTGAATAAGGTTCACTGGGAACAGACGGTTGCCGAGTTGTAGAGGGGTGATCAAAAAAATATTCCTTAATAGTTAAGTTTGTCATTGCGAGCGTAGCGAAGCAATCCAGGGGAATTGTCATGGTACGCCCCCTGGATTGCTTCGCTACGCTCGCAATGACGAGCTTGTACCTTGTACCACCTTCCAAAATACCATAAAATTCATAAAATTTTCAAAACACGAAGAAACCACAATGACCTCATATCCACTGAATCATCCTGACAAATTTATCCCATTATTAATGCAAGAACCCGACTGGTTTTCGCTTGAAACAGCGAAAAAAATAGATGCGGATGATCCGCTCCATTACACAAAAAACCTATTCAATATAGGTGAATTGATTCCTTTTGCAGGGCATTCTTTAGGCCCTGTGTTTCAACCAGTCATCTCTCAAATTCAAGAAATCGTCGATTTGCAGTTGCAATTGCACGAAGGGCATTTCTCAGATTCTCATCCGGACGGAAAAGACAGTGGAAATTGGTTTGATTGCGACAGACATATTCCCAGCCTTGCAGCAGCCAAAAATATGCTGGGATTTGAAGACGACTGTGAATTTGTTTTTACTGCGAGCGGATTGTCGCAAAATCTCGCAATGCTGATGGAAACTTTTTTTCGTCCGACAAAAAAAGACTGGGAAAATGGAAAAACAAAAATAGTCATGCTCGATACAGAATTTTTTTCAGATCAAGCCGTTGCCGTATCTGTCATGAAACGAGCGATTCAAAATGCAGAAAATTTTGGCTGTTTTGAACATTCCCAAAAACCGGATCCGGAAAGTCAAATTTTAAAAATCAAACCCGATGCGAATGGTTTATTTAATACCGACAATATTATTAAACTCATTCAAGAGAATGCGAAAACTATTCAACTGATTTCTGTGTCCGATATTGTATTTAATACAGGGCAGCGTCTCGAATTAAATAAAATATTTTCTGCTCTGAAAAATGTGATCGAAGAAAATCATATTATCGTGGGATTGGATTTGGCTCACACTGTCGGTAATAGAAAAATTGATCTCAAATCTCTGCCAGTGACGTTTGCTGTGGGATGCGGTTATAAACATTTGAGTGGATTTGCGGGCAGTGGCTTTGGTATTTACGTCAACAAAAAAGCGGACTTAAAAAAATATCCGCCTTTGCAAGGATGGAAAGCAGCAGATTCAGTCCGTGTTTTTGAAACCATTCACCGTTATGACGACAGCATCATGGAAAAAGTAGGGGCGCTTGCATTCAGAGCAAGCTGTCCTGCGCCTGTTGCAATCGCTCCGACTCAAGCTTTTCTGAATTATTTTCATCAAATCGGTTTTGATCACTGTTTTAATAAATCCGAGTCCCTTGTCCGATATTTAATTGCATTATTAAAACATCATTTGCATGAAAAAATAGAATTGATCACACCAGAAGATCCCATGCAGCGCGGGGCGATGATTGTGTTTCAAGTAAAAGGATCAAAAAACGCGGAAAAAATAGAGCATTTCTTAAAAAAAGAAGAGCTGACTTTAGGAAGTTTTGAAATTGATACCAGGCCTCCGAATAATATTCGATTGACACCGCATTACGCTTATACGACATTCGAACAAATTAATCGAATGATGACTAAACTGATTGTTGCATTAAAGCAAAATCTTTGACATCGTACTAGACGTGTCATTCCCGCCTTCGCGGGAATGACACGGAATTGACATTAAAGGAAATAAAATGAATAAAACTCCCTCAATTATTGGCGGTATTCTTTTAGTCATTGGAAATGTGATCGGTGCAGGGATATTGGCACTCCCGATTGCCACGGCACAATTGGGATTGCCCCTTGCGATTGGGGTGCTGTTTTTGTTCTGGCTCTTGATGATGGTCGGTGCATATTACTTTTTGGAAGCCAATTTAGCCCTGCCTTCCGGATCGAATTTGATTTCTATGTCTCGTGCGGCATTAGGGAAGTGGGGTGTCGTCATTGCCTGGGTTTGTAATTTGTTAGTGATGTATTCACTGATCGCTGCTTATCTTTCTGGAGGCGGTGATTTAGTCAAAATTAATTTTCATTATCTGGGACTATCGATTCCTTCCTGGGTGTCATCTTTATTTTTTCTATTTATTTTTGGATTTATTGTTTCGCGTGGGATTCACATTACGGACCATGCCAATAGACTATTGATGACGATAAAAGCGGTTGTCTTTTTTGCGATTCTGATCGGATTATCCTATTATTTTAATTTAAGCACGGTCACACTGACTCCACAAAATAATTTATCAGCAACATTATTGATTATTGTGTTAACTTCATTTGGTTTTGCAGTACTGATTCCGAGTTTGCGAAGTTATTATCAAAGCGATATCAAGAAAATAAAAGCCATCATATTTTGGGGAACATTGATTCCTTTGATCTGTTATGTTGCCTGGATAACACTGGTTTTTTCAGTATTACCCTATCACGGAAATGATGGGTTAGAAAATATTGCGACCTCGACGCATCCCGTTTCTGATTTGCAATTAGCATTAAGCGAGTCGCTGCATATGAAATGGATTACTCAAGCGATGAATATTTTCAGTTCCATTTGCATTATTACTTCATTTCTCGCGAATTCTATTAGTTTGACTGATTTCATCGCAGATGGTTTGCAGTTATATAAAAATAACCAAAAAACTTGGCTGGTTTATTTCATTTCTTATTTTCCTGCCTTACTGGCCGTGTTGTTTTATCAAAAAGCATTCTTACTGGGATTATCGATTGCCGGGACATTGGCGGTGGTGCAATTACTCATTTTACCTGGATTGATGGTTTGGTCTTTGCGTTATTCCAATAAAAACACGAAGTTGCCGTATTCTGTTTTTGGCGGAAAACCGCTATTGGCAGGGGTTTTAGTGATTAGTGTAGTGCTTTTGTTTTTGTCGAGGGTGGGGTAACCTTCTATATTTAGTGCATTTTCCCCTGCTTTGTATTACAATTGCGCAAACTTTAACGTACGAGGCGTTAATTAAGTGCATCGATCAACCACGAGAACAAAAGCACTCGATCCCTTTATTTCTGCAACAAGAAAATATATAAAAACTAAAAAAACAGCGGAACGAGATATATTTAAAAATCATCATGTAATCAATCCGTTGAAGTGGTTTTCTATCGCAGGTGAATTTTTAGATAAGGCAATAGAAGGATATGAGGCCCTATAGAAATAATGAAAAGAGGATAAGGCTCTCATGAAAAACCAAGCTCCTGATGTTAATAAAAAAACAGTCGTCCCTGTGAGTTTGGGCACATACGCATTGATGCAATTTACTACTGCCTGGAAAATGATTCTGTGTGGTTCTATAGCTATAGGAAATGACAGAGACGGGAAGGAGCCTTGGTGGTTTTGTCAGGGAAGAAACTTGTTAACGGTGTTCTTTTTTCTCACTTTTCTCGCTGAGATGTATAACAAGCACCAGATAGCCAATTTTCGCTCTGAAACATTGGAAAAAGAACAAGCAAAAAATACCCGCGCCGCAGCCATAGACACGATTGTAGAAGAAAATTCTTTCGAAATAACAAAAACAAACGTTATTAAATTGGATAAGGACTTAAACTCTATTGCTCGACATGAAATTACCTGGACAGTAGGTGAGGGTCAAAATGAGCGGCACATCCGTGCAATGTTTAAATTGTTTAATCAGCTTCGCAGAGAAGGAGAGCCTGCACCTGCAGTGCCAGGTCAATTTAAAACAAAGTATAAGGTTCTCCCGAACTCGACAGACGCTTCGGATATGCTCAGCAAAATACGAGTGATGGAATTTCTGATTCTTCCCGCATCCGTAGCAGGAAGCATAATAGCTTCTCTATTAAATTTGAGTCCCGAATACAGAAAGATTTTTATTTTCTCCTATACGGTTATCAGTTGGATGTTGAATTTACTTGATACATACATGGCCAATGATATTAAGCAAAAATATAATATGGAAGGATTTTCATATCTTTATCCCAATGATGACGATTACTGGCGTTTTCCGCCTACCTGTATTGGAGCTGGAGTGAAAAAAAAGACACTTTTGTTTCCAGATAATCGTGTTTTTCGTGATATGTTTGCCTATATACGCGATGGTGAAGAATATATTCGAGAAATAAAAAAAGATGCTAATCGAATAAACAAATTAACGCCAAAAACACATAAAAAATTATTTGGATTTAAAGAAAGAATCATTAAAATTCCAGATAATTTTGATGAAAAAAAAATAATATGCTATCAGACTCCGAATCAGACGTATCTATAGAAGTGAGGCGAAAGAAAGGCTAGGTGGTCAGCTTTCAATTGGGCATAACACAGCAACCATCCTGAAAGTGCTTTTTTGCTTGAAGGATCTCCCGATAATGAGGAGATCCTTCGTCGTAAAAAACACTCCTCAGGATGGTCCTACCATTTTTTCACATCAATATTTATTTTTTTTGCTGCTTTGAACATAATCTCATCTGCTGTTGCAAGACACGATATATTGCATTGTTGAATGATAGAGAGATGTAACGCATCCAATGTTCGCAATGGAATACTAGGCAGGCTGTCAATCAAATGGGATGCGTAAGAAAAATAGGGATCCAAAAATGATTCTACGACAAGATATCCGCGATCGATATCGTTTAGAAATGTTGCGTACAGTTGATTCTCGATCTTGCCACTGAAATCACCCATACGTTTGCGGCGGGAGAAAAGACAGCGCATTTCTGTGATAGTCAGGCTACTGATAACTGCGCGCTCTAACGATCGAATATAATCAGTAACTTCTTCTGTATCCTCTTCATTGAGATACCATTTTGCTAATACTGAAGTATCTAAATATACGTTATCGCTCATCACGCATTTCTCTCACTATAGTTTTAGAAGTTTTTTTCAGTTTTTTCGTCAAGCGATGTAAATCTTCATGAGTAGGGCGTGCCTGCTTTCCCTGAATAGGGATGATGCGCGCAATGGCTGCGCCTCGTTTAGTAATAATGATTTCTCCAGAAGTACTCAGCAAAGATTCCAAATCTCCTAGAGCGTTGCGCATTTCACGAATATTTAATGTTTGCATATGATCCTCATGTGACACATTTTTTTAAAATGTAGCACATAAGGGTAGGGATGTCAAATCTTGAAGTCGCGGCTCTATAGTTATAGTTTTTCTTTCATGGCTTTTTCGGTTAATGCAATTGCTTTGAGAAGTTGGTCATAAAGATTGGCCGTCATTTCATTTTCTCCACTTCCAATGGCGTTTTCCAGTTGAGTGCAAGCCTCTATCAACCGAGGTGTCGCGCAATAACTTATACCGCTTTTCAAGTGCTGGGTAAGTTCCTGCAGTAGAGGCCAATCTTTTTTGGCGTAGGCTGTTTGCAACCCTTGTAATTCTTGCGGCAGACTTTGAACGAAGAGGGCAGTCATTTCAATTGCTGTTTCTTCACCGCCAAATTGTTCTTTCAATAATTCAAAATCAAAAATCGTCAGATTTTGATAGGGAGTTATTTTTTCCGAAACATGAGAAATAGATTTCGTATTGAGTCTTTCTCTTCGATAGGGAATAAACGAATTTAAAATATCTTCTGCTTTTTTTTGTATGAGTGGTTTAGTTAATACAGCATTCATCCCAATATCAATGCAATATTTTTTATTTTCTTCACTCGCATGCGCGGTTAATGCAATAATCGGAACGTGATTTTTATTTAATTCATTGAGTCGAATTCGTTTCGTCACTTCATAACCATCAATATCGGGAAGCCCTATATCCATAAAAATTAAATCATATTGCGTCTGTTCAGTATACTCAACCGCTTCTTTTCCTGTTTTTGCGACATCGACAGTGCAATCCATTTTTGAAAGCATGCTCTGGGTCACATACGCTGCAATAGAATTATCTTCTACAACTAAAACTCGGCTTTTATAAGCACCAGTCGTTTTTTCAATAACGGGTTCGAGGTTTATTTCTTGCGGTGATAAAAATTTACTGCCTGTAAACGCAGGAATTAAATCTTCAGTGCCAATATCCTCATCCAGCAATGCTTTTTTCAATTTAACCACAAAAATAAATTTCGATCCGACATTGACTTCACTGTCCACATAAATTTCTCCCTGCAAATCATCGATGAATTGTTTTGCGATGAAGAGTCCTAATCCGTAACCTTTATAAATACCTTCATAAGAAGGGGTCAAACGTTTAAA
>Ga0207003_1066_pt1 | contig 27753 bp, 28 predicted proteins | sample Alteio_BWMinCont_89_FD_153474 | JGI IMG/M metagenome (GOLD analysis project Ga0207003, IMG submission 153474) | Enriched cells from forest soil in Barre Woods Harvard Forest LTER site, Petersham, Massachusetts, United States -... | ecosystem: Environmental > Terrestrial > Soil > Temperate forest >...
CTCATCATAAATCTGACGATATGGTTTGTTTTCTTTTATTGCGCCGACAACGAGCCATCGATCAGCCATGGCTTGGATTTCAGTGGGCGTACACAAATCTCGAAAAAACTGTTGGGCTTCTTCTACCGTGTGAATGGAAGTGATAGCTTCAAATAAATCATTCTCAGGCGAATGATTCGTATGGCTTTTATGGGCGCGGTGTATTTTCATAGGTTGTCTCATTGTTAATGTGCCAATGTATTAGCGCGCTATTACATTAGCATCTGATGGCAAAGGTGTCAACAGGCCCTAATATTTCCTTAATAATTTTTATGTATCATTCCAGATCTCAAATTTAAAATATCAGAGTATAAAATGGTTAAAGACGCAAAATTGATTTATGAAGAAGTTCGAAAGGATCTGCCATTGGGAAGCTGGAACACGAATGATGATGATGACTCATTCGATAGGGCATTATTTCTAAGGGTAATGATTGATCATATTACCCCTGAATTATATAAACAGTCAGATAGCTGTACTTCGAAAGAGGCCGCCATTTTGGATCAAATGGTTACGGCTTTTTTAGCACAGGCGATTCAGTGTGGTTCGTGTTTCGAGCACGCTGCTTCCGTTTTTGTGAGCGCCTTGGAATTTAAAATTCCTGAAAGCAAAGAGTTGGTACGCATAGATGGAAATCAGGCTTTAAAACCATACGTGCGTGGTTATAGAAAAGATAATGGAGAGCCCATACAGGAGCAATTCGGATCCCATGCTGTTCCTATTTTTGGAAGAGATAAAAGCTCTAACCTGGAATATATTTCGACTTGGGATGGTATTACTGTAATCGACACTTGGGGAGAAGGTCAGATATTGGAATATAAAAAAGGAACGTCTCCTAAGGATGTTGACCTTGTTTATGGTTTTTTTAAACCTCAGAGCGCGCTCTCTCTCGTTAGGGTCGATCAAAATTTGCAGGCAGATCAATGGAAAAAATATGCTGTTTTATTAACGCACATTAAGAATTATATTAACGACCATTTTGAAAAATGGTTTGAAACAGCAGACGGTATCGCAAATAAGGTTCAAAAAGAATATTGGCTTAAATATATCGTAAAATACCGGAATCGTTTTACAGGAGAACTTCCTAGAATAAATGCAATTTTTGATGCCAAAATAGAAAAATATAAAAATTTTGGAAAAGAAAATAATGTTTCACTCAAGGCGGGAATATTTAAGCAACCTGATACGAGAGCAGTTCACGCAACAGTTCAACAGAGACCAACTACACGTCATTGCCCGATCATGTAGTCAGTCGATTATTTATCAAAAGTATCAATCCGCCCAGGAAATAAATAAAGAATGGGCGGAATGACTAAAATAATAAAGGCAATTTTGGCATCCCAATAAGCGACTACACAAGCGGTAACGTAAAAAAAAGGTCCCACAGCAACGCGTCGTAAAATGGCTTTTCGCATAGCGGGAGTATAAGTTTCTCTATTTAAGTTATGCTTATGTGCGCTTTGCGCAGTGAGACATTGTCCTATACTGGCCAGTATCAGATTGAATGCAAACACTGAAATACCGATGGGATCATCGAAGAAAGTGGCTACGATAGAGGCTGAAAAAGGGATCATACAAACAATCATTAAGTAAAAAACATTTACCCAAAGATACGGTCTATTGACACGCTCGAGTAATCCCAATTGAAAATTCATCGCAACCCATAATGTGCCCAGTACGATAAAACTACCGATATAAATAAAAAGTTTTAACAATTCGATATGGATGAGGCTATCCAGTAAGTTATGGGTGACAAGCTCGCGGGGCAAGCGTAAATCAAATGCCAAAATCGTCATCGCGATGGCGAATACGCCGTCTGTTAATCCTTCTAGGCGCGATACTTTTAGTAAGTGTGATGAGCTCATATGTGGAAGTCCTTTTCAATTTTTAAAAATAATTTTTAATGTTTTTTAAAAACTCTGTTATCGGGATAACGCGAATATTTTTTTCATGATAGGATTGGCTGCCTCCATATAACATGTAGAGTTTTGCCATCGGGTAATCTTCTTGAAAAAGCTGCAATCCTTTAAAATCATGTGAAGTTAAATTGGATTTTCTTTTTATTTCGACAGCATGCAATCCTTTTTTTCCATATAAGATAAAATCAACTTCTTCTTTGGCTCGCGTTCTCCAGTAATAGATTTCATAACCCCAATTGAAATATTCATTAATGGCTTTAAAGTTTTGTAAAAATAACGTTTCAGTGCCGGGACCATTCGCTTCAGAATCTGAGTCAAGCGGCCCACTGGGACGTATTGAGCGATAGACACCTGCGTCAAAATAATAAAATTTAGGTGTTAGGACTATTTCTCTTTTAGCGCGTTTAGTGAAAGGGTAAATCCGATATGCAATGAGCAAATCTTCTAATATGTCGAAAAATTGATTGATGGTATGACGATTACTGCTTACCTCATGAGCAATGTTGGTGTAATTTAACACTTCTCCCTGCGAAAAACTTGCAGTTTCCAGAAAACGTGTAAACAAAGGAAAATTACGCGTTAATCCTTCTTGAAGTATTTCTTCGCGCAAATAGGTTTTAATATAACTGGCCAAATATTTTTCTGGACGAATCGATGTGACTGTTTTGGGTAATAATCCAAATTGCAGTGTTTTTTTTAAATGAAAATCTTTTCCTAATTCCAATGCAGTGAGCGGATAAAGATGGTATGTGAGTGCTCTTCCAGCGAGCAAATTGACGCCTTTTCGACGCAGCGATCTTGCGCTTGATCCAGTCAGGATAAATTTCAATTTTCTTAATTCAATTAATCGATGTACTTCATTTAACAAAGCAGGAACTTTTTGGACTTCATCTATTACAATCCAATCGCTGAATTTTTCGGGAATACGTTCTTCAAGTCGGCTAGGACGTGCTAATAGTTCCGTATAAGTATCATCGTGAAGCAAGTCGATAAACAAAGCGGTAGGATAGTTGGTTTTGACCCAGCTTGTTTTACCTGTTCCTCTTGCGCCAAAAAGAAAAAAACTTTCATCGCTGGCTTCTAATAGTCTGTTATACATTTTCTCTATTTTCCTAAAAAATCGAGATATCAGATATCGATTTTATTTAAATTAACCAAAAAAATCAAGAAGGTAGAAAGATAACGAATATAACTCGTTGATTAATTTTAAAAATAAATGTATTAACGCGCTATTACGATCGCAACACTTTGAAATATTCCATATTTTGTATCTCCTAAAAACTGGAAAAAGAGTATCATCTCGCACGTGAACAAAGAGATCAACTTAACTCATGACAAATTTAATTGCTTTAGACAATGTATCCCTGGCATTTGGCGCAGATGTTTTGCTCGATCGTGTTAAATTACACGTTACTTCCGGTGAGCGCGTTTGTTTAGTGGGACGAAATGGTGCGGGTAAATCTTCTTTAATGAAGATTATCGAGGGCACACAACTTCCTGATAGTGGCTCAGTTTGGTGCAAGCCCGCTTTGCGTATTGCGCGCCTCGCGCAAGAATTACCACAGAATACTCAACTTACCGTTTACGAATTTGTCGCCAGTGGCTTGGCTGAAACGGGACAATTGTTGGCAGAGTATCACGCGCTCACGCATCGGTTATCTCAGTCCTGTAGCGAGGACGATATAAAAAAACTTGAACGCTTGCAGAGCGCCATTGACGGTAAGAATGGTTGGCATTTTGAAAATGAAATTAAAAGAATACTCGAACGTCTCGAATTATTGCCTGAGCATCCTATCACTGATCTTTCGGGCGGTTGGCAGCGCCGCGCTGCATTGGCTAAAGCGTTAGTCTCTGATCCAGAATTATTATTGCTGGATGAACCGACGAATCATTTGGACATTGAAGCGATTCAATGGTTAGAGAATGAATTGTTAAATTGCGCTATCGGTTTAATTTTTATTACGCATGATCGTGCATTGTTGCAACGTCTCGCGACAAGGATTATTGAATTGGATCGAGGACAACTTACTTCTTGGCCCGGTGATTACGAAAATTTCTTGCGGCGCAAAGAAGAAATGTTGCATGCAGAAGCTAAACAAAATGCTGTATTTGATAAAAAACTCGCGCAGGAAGAAGTTTGGATCCGTCAAGGCATTAAAGCGCGGCGTACGCGTAATGAAGGACGAGTGCGCGCATTGGAAATGTTACGAAAGGTCCGTGCGGAGCGGCGCGAAGTGCAAGGCAAGGCCAGTTTTGATTTGCACACAGCTGAAAAATCTGGCCAATTGGTTGTGGAAGTAGAAAATATTTCGCAAACTTATCAAAATAAAAAAATCATTGATCATTTTTCCTTGCGCATTATGCGAGGTGATCGTATTGGTTTAGTGGGCCCGAATGGAATAGGAAAAAGCACTTTATTAAATATTTTATTAGCTAACATTGAGCCGCAGCAGGGCACAATCAAACAAGGTACAAAATTACAAATCGCTTATTTCGATCAACTGCGTGCAGCATTAGACTTGGAAAAATCTGTTATAGAAAATGTCGTTCAAGGTAGCGATATGATTGAAATAAATGGCAGCAGACGACACGTCATTAGTTATCTCTCTGATTTTTTATTTACACCGCAACGTGCCATGACACCGGTTAAAGCGCTTTCGGGCGGGGAGTGTAATCGGTTATTGTTGGCCCGTCTTTTTAGTCAGCCCAGTAATTTGCTGGTGCTGGATGAACCTACAAATGATTTAGATATTGAAACGCTGGAATTGCTCGAAGAATTATTATGTAATTATGCGGGTACTTTATTAATTGTAAGCCATGACAGGGTTTTTTTGGATAATGTTGTGACGAGCACCCTGATTTTTGAAGGAGATGGAATCATTCAAGAGTATGTGGGGGGTTATGAAGATTGGTTGAGACAGAAAAAAAATAGGCTTGCTGATCGCTCACCGAAAAAAATTCATCCTGAGAAAATCAGTCGCGAAAAATCCACACAAAAATTAAGTTACAAAGAACAAAAAGAATTGGAAGCTTTGCCCGAGCTCATTGAAAAACTCGAAATGGAGCAAGCGCAATTACAGAAAAAAACGCTCGATCCTGATTTTTATCGACAAGATCCAGCGAGTGTTGCTCAAGTGATGGAAAAAATGGAGCAGGTTTCTGTTGCGCTAGAAAAAGCTTATTCGAGGTGGGGTGAGCTGGAGGGATGAGTTAGGCGGCGCATTTGCCTATAATTATTATGGCAACTCAGGTTGGAATGGCGGCTCTTGGGGTGGCGTTAGTTATGGATAAGCTGGGACAATTGGACTCAAAAGTAACCGCTGACCTAGAGCGAAGGCACTTCCCCCTTTGAAAAAGGGGGATTGAGGGGGATTTTTATAAAACATAATTGGCAAAAATTCTTGAGGACAGACTCAACTTTGCTTGATTACAATAAAAAACTTAAAAAATGCGCAGTGATTACGAAGCAAGTCAACAGATGCAGAAATATTATTGCGGTCACGATAGGCTCGTATTTATCAAAACGTGCTTGAAGTTTATAAAAATCCCCCTTTTTCAAAGGGGGAAGTGCCTTCGCTCTAGGTCAGCGGTTACTTTTGAGCCTGATTGCCCTAGCTTATCCATAACTCAGGTTATTTAGATTAAAAATTTGGCGGATTAAGAGATTTTTATTTTTGAATGTAATTTCTTTCCAGTTCAACCTTTCAAAGAGATAGATAAATTTTTGTTTATTAACGCCTTGGGTAAAATATTTAAATATCCTAACCATAAAGATTTTTCTATCAGCGAAGATTTTTTTTCACAATTCATTTTTATTTTTATATTTTCAATATGGCTTTCTACCGTTCTTTTAGAAATATTGAGCATCTGTCCTATTTCGCTGGCAGATTTTCCACGAATTAAGTAAAAAAGGCATACGCTTTCTCGCTCCGTTAATTTTTTGTCATATTTGCTTTCTAGAACGTAGCTGTTTTGTTTACGTGCCAATATACCTAGGTATTTTGAATCTGTTTTTAATAATTGCCTCCCGAGTTCAACCAAAAAATCATCGGTGATAATAGTGCAATTAAAAATGATTCCGACAATGTTATCCTCTTTTCCCTTAAGGGGAGATTTTTGAGTTAATAATGTTCTTTTTGTATCATCCGAATAAAGATGTACTCCAAGCACGCTCAGGTCTTTGTTTTCTTTCATCACTTTTTTATCTTGTTCTACAAACAACTCTGCACATTCAGCGATAGATTCTTTTACTTCGTAATCACTTACCCCAAGCATTTCTTCTATTTTTTTAAATCCTGAAAGTTCAACAGCAGCTCTATTTCCTCCGAGGTATCTGGAAGCTGTATCTTTCCACGCTATAATGCCAGGAAGTTGCGACAATATTTCTTCTGCTTTTAAGCAGCGACCGATAGTTGGGTCTGAATGAACGGATGTTTTAAGAATGGGGTTCATACTATTTTTTCGATATAGTTAGCCATGGATATTGTAGTATATACCCGTCACAAAGAATTAGTTGAGGAATTCGGTGAAAGATTATCTATATCCGCAGCCGTATCCCAAAAAGAGTAACAATGATTCCAGAATTATAAGGTAGGTCGACTATATGCTATACGTTAAAAAAATAACTCTTATCATCGTGTCATTTACTCTATTTACAGCGTTCGCCTTACTTTATTACTTCGGCGTATTGGGAGCACATTTTTTTTTATTGCAAACGAGTTACGGTAAATTGCCAGGATGGAAGCAAGATAATCAAAAAGAGGCGCTTTATGCATTCAAACAATCCTGTGCTGCGATTATGTTGCTTGATCCTAAAAAACCTTTTAGTGCATTCCCTTCCAGCGGTAAAGTCCGTGATTGGCAAACCATTTGTCAGGCATCGAATAACCTCGTTAAAGAAGATAATGATGCGGCCCGTCAATTTTTTGAATACTGGTTTCAGCCGTATCGAGTAGAGAATAATTTTAATCCGAATGGTTTATTTACTGGCTATTATGTTCCCTTAATTCATGCCAGTTTAAAAAAAGATGCGCGTTTTTCAACTCCCATTTATGCGTTGCCTAATGATTTAATCAAAATTCAATTAAACTGTTTTTATCCTGACTTGGCGGGCAAAACGGTAACAGGCAAATTAGAAAATAATCAACTGATGCCTTATCCAGATCGCACTGCGATCAATGCAGGTGCGATAGAAAATAAAGCACGAGTATTAGCATGGAGTGATAATCCAGTGGATGTTTTTTTCGCGCAAATTCAAGGATCCGCGCTCGTGCAACTACCGAATCAACAAAAATTTTTAATAGGTTATGCGGGCGATAATGGGCGATTTTATACTTCGATTGGCAAGGCCCTTGTTGCGAAACATGCAATTGCTAAACAAGCTATTTCCATGCAGGCCATACGCAATTGGTTAAATCAGCATCCAGAGAATGTTAACGATACTCTTAATCAAAATGCATCTTATGTTTTTTTCCAAATTCTAAAACAAGATAAACCTATTGGCACTCAACACGTCCCTTTAACACCGCAACGCTCACTTGCCGTGGATACTCATTTTATTCCTTTGGGAGCGCCCATTTGGTTAAATACAACTTTTCCGCAAACAGCGTTAAAAAATCATGTTTCATTTCAAAAATTATTAATTGCTCAAGATACAGGAGGCGCAATTAAAGGAATTGTGCGTGGCGATGTTTTTTGGGGACAGGGAGAGGAGGCCGCTTTTAGCGCGGGTTATATGCAAAATCGAGGTCAATATTGGGTTTTGTTGCCGCGGTATATTAAATAACCTGAAGTTATGGATGAGAAAGCCGGATCGGGTTTGCACAAATGCTGTGGAGTGGTTTAAATTTCTGCCATTTTACCGTCTTGGACTGTGTTAATCCAGTCCAAGACGGCAGTGTCTCAAATCAGGAACGCCTCGATTTATGGTTTATCCATAACTGAGGTTATCTATGACAAGAGACCCATTGATAAGAGCTCTTAACCCATGTTCCATGTATTTTTACCCAACATACATCGCGAGCAGGATATTGATACGTCCACACTTGGTAGGCGGGTTCTGTTTCGCAACGATATGGGACATGATAACAAGTCACACATTGGACATGGTGACAACTCAAACAATGGCGATGTGCTTCAGCAGGGCTCGAGAGAGAAAACATCCCTAACCCAAAAACAACAGCTGCTAACCATAGCGATAATGTATTTTTCATAAACATTTCTCCTCATTTCCACCTTTCTAAAACCATTGTACTCCCTTTTTTGATCAAATTTTTGCTTCCTTGGGATGCTGGGGATTGGAGCATTAATGATAAAATTTGTATTATCAATCAGTTGGTGTAAGGCTCTATTTTCCTGTAACATGTTGATTAATATTTTTATTTTATCAGTGTTTATCCATTCGAGATTTAGACGACAGGCGATTTTCCTACACGACGATACTCAGCTTGGCCATAGTCGTCCCCATAGCCAGATTGTAAGATGTTCGGATGCCAAAGGATTGGCTCGGTTTAAGAAAGGACTCTGCAACCACTCCTCGTTTTGTATGCACGGATGCAGATTTTCACAAGGATAGTTTGACTGGTGTTTCAGTAAGCAGAGTAACAATGATTGTTATTCTGCTTTTTTATTTGTACCTTCGATTTTTTCTTTTTTAAAATCAGATTACCTATTAAACTGATCAACATGTTTGAGACGGTGTGGTTATTTCTATGCTTAAAACATCTTTAACACCAGAATTGTATTGTTCTAACATTCAATCCAGTCTCGCGTTTTATACAAAGATTCTGGGCTTTGATATTCAATATCAACGTGATGAAGAGGGATTTGTGATGCTTGAGCGTCAAGGTTCACGCATTATGTTAGAAGAAATTCGCAATGATTCAGCAAGAATATGGCTTAATGCACCGCTCGAAAAACCGTTTGGTAGAGGAATAAATTTTGAGATTAAAACAAATAATATTGATCAGCTATATGCCGATGTTCAAAAGGCTGGGATTAAAATTTTTTTACTGATTGAAGAGAAATGGTATCGGGCTAATAATATTGAACTGGGTAATCGACAATTCATAGTGCAGGATCCTGATGGTTATATGCTTCGTTTTGCACAAGATCTTGGTGAGAGAGACAAATGAGTAACAAAAATATGACAAGAATATTTACTTTAAACGACATTCAACAAGTAATAAATCCTGAGGAAGTCATTCAAGTTATTGAAGAAGGGTTTGCATTATATGCAAAAGGTTTAGTTATTGTTGCTCCACTTGCATCACTTGAAATTGAAGAAAGAGGGATCGCAAAAATAAAATATGGCTATATCAAAGGACAAAATATTTACGTAATGAAAGTAGGCTCTTTTTTTCCTGGCAACGCAAAAAATAATATGCCAGCAATAAATGCCTCTATGCAGATTTACAATCAACATACGGGTGAATTTGAAGCGCTCTTACTAGATGAAGCTTATCTTACCAATGTCCGCACTGCGGCAGCAGGCGCAATCGTTGCAAAATATTTTTCACCAAAAGAAATTACAAAAATTGGAATTATTGGGACGGGGGTTCAGGCAAAATTTCAATTGAGTTATTTGCAATATATTACGTCATGTAAAAAAGTTGTTGTTTGGGGCAGAAATATTGCAGCAGTGGAACAATTTCAATTAGATATGGAAAAACAAGGATTTATTATTGAAATTGCAAAAGGTATTGCAGATGTAACATCGCAATGCAATTTGATTGTAACAGCCACATCTGCAGTTGAACCTGTCATATCTGCAGATCAAGTACAATCGGGAGCTCTAGTCATCTCGGTTGGGGCGGACACTAAAAATAAATGCGAAATTGATGACGCTCTTCTCAAAAAAGCTGATTTGATTATTGCCGATAGTAAAATACAATGCGGTGAATTAGGCAATATTGCGCAAGCCTTGCAATCAGGCGCAATCACAGAAAATTTCATTGTTGAATTAGGTGATGCCATAATAAAAAATATAAAAAGAAAAGACGAACAGCAACTCATTATTGCCAATTTAACTGGCGTTGCTGTGCAGGATATTCAAATAGCAAATCTTGCTTATCAAGCATTATTGAAAAAAGGGCGGAATTAATATGCAGTACCATGAACATATAGCAGAAGTTTATAAAAGAATCGTGCCTTATATCAAAAGAACACCTATTTTAACTTCATCGTACTTTAGTCAAAAAACTGGAAGCACTTTATTTTTTAAATGCGAAAACCTTCAATACACAAATGCTTTCAAAGTGCGTGGAGCATTTAGCAAAATTACAAATATGGCGGATAAAAATAAAATTATTATTACTGCTTCTGCGGGCAATCATGGATTAGCAGTATCCTTCGCAGCAAAAAAATTTGGAATGAAGGCGATTGTTGTTGTACCTGAGTTTGTTCCGCAATTTCGTATCAATATGATACGAGCATTAGGGGCAGAAGTAATTGTGCATGGTACGACAATGGATGAATTAAACGCTAAAGTTGCCGAATATACCAAAGACCCTCGCTATATTTATATCCATCCATTTGATGATGATGACGTTATCGCAGGACAAGCAACTATAGCTTATGAGTTATTACAAGAAGTTCCTGATATAGATGTTATTGTCGTTCCGGTGGGTGGTGGTGGACTCATTTCCGGTATTGCTCAATATGCAAAATCTTTTAACTCTAACATTGTTATCTATGGAGCTGAAACAATAGGCGCAGATGCTATGTCTAAAAGCTTGGAAGCTGACAAAATTGTTGCGCTTCCAAAAATCACCTCCATTGCAATCAGCCTGGGTGCTTCCAAGGTAGCAGAAAGAACGTTTGAAATTGTTAAAAATAATGTCAGCAAGGTAGTCACTGTTACAGATGAAGAAGCAATCCGTGAGCTCAAAGATATCTTAGAAAAAGAAAAAATATTTGTAGAGCCAGCTTCATCCTGCGCTTTGTCTGCTATTGTTTCTGGGAAAATTCCTGATATAAAAGATAAAAAAGTTGCAGTTATTCTGAGCGGTGGTAATTTCTCTCTGGAACAAGTCAAAACATATTTATAAATTTTTTGCTTACAAAAAAGTGGGAAATCGAGATAAAATCTTCGCAAATTTGAGGCGAATAGCACCGCTATTTAACGAGAATTTGCGGAAATTTTAGCCGATTCTACCGCTTTTTAAAGTATATAAAAAGATCTTAAACAGGCTCTAAGATCTCCTCTGCTTTTTGGGATTTGGGTTTGGCTCTGAAACTGAAGTGTTTGCAAGAGGTGGAGCCACTCGTTCTTCAAGGGCAATAATAGATTGTCGTACCCTATAGATTTCTCCACTAATTCTAACGATTTCGCTTTCGATAGATTCTTGGCGGATATTAATTTGCTTTAGCTCTTCATAAGCTGGACACCAATCTCCAGTATCGCCGTGAAAACTTATGTTCTCACGCGCAGACTTTAATTCTGTTTCCTTGGCTTCTTTTTCTCTCAATTTTTCTTCTTTTTTAGACAAATCTTTTCTTAATTCATCGATTCTGTTTCGAATAGAAGTTCTTGACACTTGTGGATTATTTGCAACATCACGCCAAGCTCGAGAAACTCTAACACACTCGCCATTTGTTTCTTTTGAACTTAAAAAACCGAAAATAGTTTGTATTACTCCCGATCCTCTTGATACTACTGACGCATTTTGACCTGTCGGTCGAGCAATATAAGTTCTTAGAGTTACTATTACTGCCGGTAATTTTTCCACCAATCGGGTTGCTTTTTGTATATCTTCATTTGAGATATCAGCAGCAGGAGGGCTGCTCAATATTTTTTTAGACCGTTCCAATTCCCGTTCTACATTTACAATAAGCTGTTCATCAATTCTTGCTCTTTCTCTGATTAGTCTTTCAACTATCTGAATATGCCCATATAAAGCAGCTGTTTGTAAGGCTTTGCTTTGAACGTTAACACCTCTATGAATAAGATAATTAACTACATCTAGATTGCCCGCTTGTGCTGCAAGGGTGAGAAGGGCCCAATCATTATCGGGCATATAAAAATTGTGAATATTGGCGCCTGCTTCAATTAGCAACTGAACGACAGATAACCTTCTACTTTCAGCTTCTTGATCATCAGCTAAAGTAAAAACTGCATCATAAAGCGGCGTGGTTTTATATTGCGGTCTTGGATGATCTATCTCAGCTCCCTTTCTAATAAATAGATCAACCATCTGAGGATGCAAACAACCTGCTGCTCTATGAAGTGGGGTAGAGCCTATATTTGTTTTAGTGTTTAACAGTCTGTTTTCTGTTCTTTCTAGAAGAAATTCTGCTAATTCGACATTTCCACTTTCAGCAGCTTCATGCAAAAGATTCAAACCTTTTTCGTTTTTTGCATTAATATTTCCACCGCTCGCCAAACCTTCTCTAACTGTCGCAATGTTTCCTTTTTGACAAGCTGCTAATAAATCGGTATCACTGATCGGCATGAATCTTCCTCAAGATAGTAAATTGATAAAGAAAAAAATATTAGATTTTTATAAGCCTCAATATTACAAGAATAGATATGAATATGCAGTCATAATAATTTTTATTTCAAATTTAATTCCCGCTACGAAAAGTAAAATATTTAGGGTCTGTTGACAATTGGTTTGATGGTTTTAAAAAGCGGGGAATCGAGATAAAATTTTCGTAAATTCGAGGCGAATAGCACCGCTATTTAACGAGAATTTGCGGAAATTTTAGCCGATTCTACCGCTTTTTAAAACCATCAAACCAATTGTCAACAGACCCTAATGTTAAAGCAAAAAAATGCGAGCACTCTCCGGACATATAAAAGGGAAATCAATTTGGAATTTTAATCCAATAGGGTAGGGCAGAGGCGCGCTGTAACTGATCGATTAATAATAATTTATTGTTTATTTGGTGCTCACCACTCAAAGAAACGGGCTATTTTCCTACAAAACAATGCTTAATTTGCCATAACGGCAGCAACTGGCTAGGTTGTAAGATCTTCAGATGCCAAAGGATTGGCTCGGTTTGAGAAAGGACTCTGCAACCACTCCTCGTTTTGTATGCACGGATGCAGATTTTCACAAGGATCGTTTGACTGGTGTTTCAGTAAGCAGAGTAACAATGATTGTTGCTCTGCTTTTTTATTCGTCTGTTTTTTTCTTGAGTGAGCCGATAATTGCTTTATGAAGATATTCCTCCTGCTTATCTTATTAGTTTGTATTTTCAGTAAGATTGCACATCTACTGAAAAGACACAGACGTTACATCATGAAACACTCTGTAATTAGTCGCTGGCGCGAAATTAAAAATTGTTTTTTTGTAGGGTGGATTAGATGCGTTTTTTGCATCGTAATCCACCAAAGTGACCGCGAAAAGGTGGATTACGTCGTAACCCCCCCCCCGCAACAAGTGCGGGGCTAATCCACCCTACTTTTAATTTCGCGCCAGCGACTAATTATAATTTCTTCGTTAGTCAAATCCAATTCACAGTATTGACGATTTGGTTAATTGCATAGGGAGTTAGTAGTATGAAGCTTGAATGTAATAGCCATTATGCCAGAACTAATCTACAACAAAAAATATAATGCCACTTTATCCGATCGTTTAAAAAAAATCACTCTTCAAACTAGAGAGGGAAATGTTGCAAAAAAAATTACGAGTGCAGCAGTCATTTTATTAGTTGCTGCATTTACTACGCCTGCGCATATTTTTCTTTTTTGCCATGCATTGGTGCGTTACCGAGCTGTAATGCAATTTCCCCCTCGCGATTCTTCTAACGACTCTCCTCGCGATCCTTTTCATGTTTTATTTGCACTGGTATGCGGTAGCATCTCCGGATTAAGCAGATTAGGAATGTTATACGCAAAGGATGATCACCATGATCAACCTGAGCAAAAACATCCTGATCACCCTCAAAAAATTGTCTCTCTTAAATATAATGCACATCAACGCGGAGAAGATATTTTATATGATATGTTCTATATTTCAGTAGTGGGTATATATGCATGGCAAGTAAAGCTTTCTTCGGGCCCATTAATAATGTATGTATTAAGCGTTTTCCCTGCCCTAATACAGGAAATTACTACACATATTGCAGCTTGTCTTTGTAATAATCAGGACGTCGGTGATCACCATATAAACGGAAAAATCAATATTCTGATCAACATTCTTATAGCTCCCGTGTTGAGTGTCTGCTTTGCTCAATGGATGGATGATCTTGCTCGGGTGCTAGATGACTATGGTCGCTACAATTATACTTCACAATATTTAACGAATGATATAGCCCCTATGGTGATATTCAGTTCATTCTTTTTTCGGCATGCACTAAAAAAATTTATATCTTATATTGATACAGATGCAATTTATAAACATACAACAGAAAAAGTACATCAATGTTACGAAAGTGCAAAAGAAAAATCGCATAGAGCTTACGAGAACGCAAAAGAAAAAACCCGTGCAGCTTGCGAATACTCAAGTGGAAAAATAAGCAATGTTAAACAGTGTCTTTTTAACAGTTGCTCAAGGAGCAATGAAGAAAAGAGTAACGAAGCAAGTGAAGAAACTCCTTTGTTGTCACAGAGTAAAAAAGAAGATAAATATTGTGGAAAAGTTTCGGGATGTTGCTCTAAATTGTTTTTGCTTTTTTCTAGAAATCAAAATGCTTCATCTAATGTTGGTGGCGCAGCATCTTTGACTCCTCAACCCAGCTTTTTCTTCATATTTGCTATTCGCGATTCGCGAATAGCGAATGGATATGCTATACTGCTAATATCTAGCCAAAGCTGAGGTTTAACTATGTTAAAGCCGCAGGATATAGTGATACTTTTAAAAGTATTATCAACCTTGACCTTGCCAAAAGATCGCCCTGAAATATTATCCCAAAATAAGCTCGCAGCTCTTTTGTGCATGAGCGCCTCTGAGGTTAATGCGGGCATAAAAAGGTTAATGTTGGCCGGGTTGCTTGCTCCTGTGATTACTGATGACCACAAAAATAAAATAGTATTCAAGCCAAACAGAAAAGCTTGTGAAGAATGCTTGATCTCAGGTGTGAAATATTTTTTTCCAGTACAGCTTGGCTCTTATTCCAGAGGCATTGCAACGAGTTATGCTGCGCCTATCTTAAAAGAACATCTCATATTAGGCGATGACCCAATTCCTGTATGGCCTTATGGTGACGGTGATAAACGGGGGCTAGCATTGGAACCTCTTTATAGTTCTGTACCTAAGTCGCTTGCAGAATTTCCAGATCAATTATTTTATGAATTACTTGTTTTAGTTGATGCAATACGAAGTGGACGAGCACGTGAAAAAAATATAGCAATTCAGTTACTGAAGGAAAAATTGTATGGTAAATCACAGGGGCGAAAGAGCCACGGCGAACTTAAGAATGCTGGAGTTCGTGGCTAGAAAGTTAGGACCACTTAATGAGGAGGTAGTATATTTAGGCGGGTGTTCTACCGCTTTATTTATAACTGACTCACTACTATTAGATGTGCGGCCAACTAAAGATGTAGATTGCATAGTTGATATTGTTTCCAGGTCTGAATATTACAAATTTGCTAAAAAGTTAGAAAAACAGGGCTTTAAGCAATCAATGAACGAATCTGTGATGTGTCGGTGGCGTTTTGATGATGTGATTTTAGATGTTATGCCAACGGATGAAGAAATTTTAACTTTTAGTAATCGTTGGTATAAAGAGGCTATTACAAAACCCATTGTTCATCAATTAGCAGATGACCTTATCGTTAAATCAGTAACAGCGTCGTATTTATTAGCAACAAAAATTGAAGCGTTTAATGCCAGAGGCAATAGAGATTTTTTAGCAAGCCATGATTTTGAAGATATTATCAATGTTATTTCTGGCCGAATAGAAATAGCTGACGAAGTTAATTCAGAAAATGAGGAATTAAAAAATCATCTTAAAAATTTTTTTGAAGAAATGATAAGTGATGAGGACTTTATCACGGCTTTACCAGCGCATATAAATGAAGGTCCTGCGACAAAGCAAAGACTTGAAACTGTAACAAATAGAATTAGAAAAATTTCAGGAAAATAATGATATGAAATTAGCTTGGTTGACTGATATTCATCTTAATTTTATTGATGAAAATGCGCGTCAAATATTTTATCAAGAAATTATTGACACGCAATGTGATGGGATATTGATAGGTGGTGATATAGCAGAAGCCCCTTCTTTAGTTGATATTTTAAACGAAATGACTATGGTTACCAAAAAAATAATTTATTTTATCTTGGGTAATCATGATTATTATAGAGGTCAAATTAATGAAGTGCGGGATGCAATGAGAACGCTGACTGAATCAAATGAGAAAATATTTTGGTTGCCAGCTTCCGGGATTCAACAGTTAAGCAATGATACTTTTTTAATAGGCCAAGACGGTTGGGCAGATGGTCGATTAGGAGATTATCAAAATAGCAGAGCTGTGCTGAATGATAGCAGGATGATTGTTGATTTATTTCAAGAGAAAATGTTGGGTAAAAATCATTTGCTCAAAAAGATGCAAGAATTGGCTGATACAGATGCAATGAAGTTGCAAAATAATTTAGAGCAAGCGATTAAACAATATCCGAAAAAAATAATTGTATTAACACACATTCCACCGTTTAAAGAAGCTTGCTTGTATGAGGGGAAAATTAGCGGAGATGACTGGTTACCTTATTTTAGTTCAAAAATAATGGGCGATGTGTTGACAGCTTCCGCGGAAAAAAATCGAGAAATTGAGTTTTTAGTGTTATGTGGTCATACGCACAGTGCGGCAAGTATTCGTTATGGTAATTTAAGCATCGAGGTAGGGAAGGCTGATTATTGTCGGCCGGAGATTCAGAAAATTATTTTAGTTTAAAGGGAAAGGCGTATCTCGCTGGTGAAAGATTATCTACATTCGTATCGGCATTTCCAAAACGGAATTTACCATTAAAACTTTCATTGGTTCCGTTTTGCCATGGTTTGCCCGGTTTAATCAAAGCAAGTTGCCAAGATTCTTTTGTTGCCCATTCAAGCAAAGCCTTTGGCAAGCCTCATTATTTAACGATTATTTATCATAGTAAAAATAGAATTCAGCGCATCAATAACAATCGGATTTTTCTCTTTAGTAAAAAAACTCATATGATCACCATCAACTTGAATCAGTTTATGCACATCAGACATGTTATACATCTCGATTTGTCCTTTTTTATGATTTTCTTCTTGTTGCAAAGTCATGCACATCGGTTTTTTTGTCCAAGCAAGTGGCAGGCAATGTTTTGTTGCATACATAACAATGAGCGGAATATTTCTTGATAATGGCGGAGCATTTTTTATTTGAATATAACTCGGTAATTGCCCAATCATTTCGTAATAAAGAGGATTCTCTGGAGTAGGGTTTTGTGGGTTTCCCAATCGTTTTAGAACAGAGATCGCTTCTTGCGGTAAAGGTGTGGGTCCTGTTTCTCCCGTTGCATCCATTAAAACAATTCCTGCGACTTCATTCGGAAATTCTCTCGCATAAAGCAACATATATAAACCACCGATAGAATGACCTACTAAAATATACGGTGGTTTTATATTGTTATGTTTCAGTAATTCACGTAATTGACTTACAACATCTTGTGCAGTAACAGGCATGTAATTATTAGGATTGGGGCAACTGTTAAATGTAAAAATCCGATCGTAAGCAAAAACCCGCGTTTTTTTAGCCATTTTTGTGGCAATTTCAGATTCATACCATCCATCTGTAGGAAATCCCGTTCCAGATGAAAAAATCATCGTCGGAGTTCCATGACCTAAACTGCGATAATAAAAATGATATTTATCGACTTGAGTACAAGCTCCCCCGAGCGGGATCACTTTATTGCCTCGATTTTGGGAAAGTGATTTTGCGCAAACGGTTTGGCATGTGACTTCTGGCATCAGCGCATAAGCATTTACCATATAGACGCAAAATGTCAGAAGAAAATATTTAACGAGTTTCATCAAGAATCTCTCAGCCTCTTTTATTGTATTTCAAGTTACGATAGATTATGGCCGTTTAAGTCCCGAATAAACAAGCAGCAATCGAGATAAAGAGGTAAATACGTGATATTTATCATCCCAATTAAACATGCAAATTATAGGAAAGTAACCATTTGATTTTTATAACAAATAAACAATCTCGTCCTGAAGGCCAGAAAAAGACATGGCTATTTTCCTACACGACAATACTCAACGTGGCCATAGTCGTACTCATAGCCAGATTGTAAGATGTTCGGATGCCAAAGGATTGGCTCGGTTTAAGAAAGGACTCTGCAACCACTCCTCGTTTTGTATGCACGGATGCAGATTTTCACAAGGATCGTTTGACTGGTGTTTCAGTAAGCAGAGTGACAATGATTGTTACTCTGCTTTTTTATTGCTCGCAACTTTTAAATCCCCTATTTTGAAAAAACAATAAATTATCCCACGTCATCTTTGTCATAATTTGCATAAACTTTAATTGCCTTCATATCGGAGTTAAGAACCATGACTTCAGCCGCTAATAATCCACGATTTATTTTGTAATACAGCACGATACTCTGTGGAGAAGCAAACACGTCAAGTAATTGAAAGTGTAATGTGGAAAATTTTTTTAATTGACGTGAAAAATAATCGCGAAGATTATCTATACCTTTAACGATTCCATCAGGATAACCTAAAACTTTTTGAACGACGGGAGAGCAAAATTCAATGGAGTCTGCATAGTGCTTCATAATCAAATCAACATCGTGTTTATTCCAAGCTTCCAACCACTCATGGGCAAATTTCCAAGCTTTTTCTCTTTGAATCATTTTATATTCCTTTTATGTGTGTTTTTCTCAAATTAACAGTCGCGCTTATTTTGCATCCTTCTTAAACTGCTTGTATGTTCGCGGCCCTTTTTTTGATATCAGAATTTTCCACGCAGAAATGGCCATTTTTAAAGTTCCATTTTCCTCATTCTTGAAATAATCCTTTATGAATTGATTATATTCAAACTGTGGTGCAATAATATGATCCTTATCTGAATCTTTTCTGTCATTTTCAAATGATATCCATCCTACAATTAAATCGCTATAGGTCATATTGGGTAGGATTTTATCAGGATCAGTGAATTGGCGAAGATAAGAATTGAATTTAAAATTTTTCCCAATATGTTCAACAAAAAATTTTCTTGTTTCTGCATCATTATTATAATTCTTGACGAGCATATTTTTAGTAATACCTTGTAGGCTATCTTTTTTGTCTTGTTTAATTTTAGGTTTATAATTTGTTCGATGGCCAGTCGATAAATAATTCCGTATCCTTGCAATTAAATCAAATTTAATTCCTTGCATAGGTAACTGATGGTTTTTACAAAACTTTATCAAGTCGGATTTCATCCAATAATAATTTTCTAAATCATCGATGGATGCTATTTCAGACGGTCTTGCTAATGTAATTACTTTACTCATTTTTTCTATCCACGCCGAATGCTGTATTGTCAGGTTATTCTAAAATGGTTCTTGATAACATTCCTCTTTTATTGAATCTCGAGTTACGATAGATTATGACCGTTTAATCCCAGAATAAACAAGTGGCAATCGATATACTGAGGTAAATATGTTAGATCATGTTGGTTTAGATGTGCGCGATACAAAAAAAGCAAAAGAGTTTTATTTAGCGGCTTTAAAACCGTTAGGCTACGAACTCTTTATGGAATGGGAAAAATGGGTTGGTTTTGCAGTAAACGGAAAACCGGATTTGTGGTTAAGAGAGGGCAGTCAAACGGCGCCCGGAATCCATATCGCTTTTCGTGCAGATAATCGTCGATTGGTCGATGAGTTTTATAAAGCAGCACTTGCCGCCGGTGGAAAAGATAATGGTGCGCCGGGCATACGTGAGATTTATCATTCCAATTATTATGGTGCATTTGTGTTAGACCCTGATGGTCATAATATTGAAGTGGTTTGTCATGAGGAGCAATAATCGATCATTATACGAGTAATTTGCGATTAAGTCCGGCATAAGGATTTATTGTGTAAAATTACGTCCCTACCCATCGAGTTGCTTGATAAACACTTAGAGCTTCTCATATAGGAACTTTCAAAGAAAATCAATTTGCCCTTTTGCCAAAACTAGAAATGTATTAGGAAAAAATCATATGATGAGAGATTCCCATGATTATGAGAAAAAATCTGAAGCACCTAAAGGTGCGGGAGTTGTTACAGCAGAGGCTAAAACAAAAAAAAGAGCGCTTAACAGTTCGTCACTCTCTAGTTCTTCACGCGCACCTTCCTCTCCTCGTGAAATTAGCCAGAATCTAAGCCCTCAAGCGAAGAGATTGTTAAAGAAGGGTGAACGTGGCAGTACTTATGCTCAAAACGAATTAGGTTTTTGCTATGAGTATGGTGCAAGAGGGATCAAAAAAGATGAAACTCAGGCAAGACTCTGGTATGAAAAAGCAGCCAAACGTGGACATGCAATAGCTCAGTATAACTTGGGCAGATGCTACTACTATGGTATAGGTGTATCACCAATGATATCTAAAGATGCGGCACTCCAAGAAGCCGTGAAATGGTATAGGAAAGCGGCGAACCAAGGATTGCCAGATGCACAAAATAGTTTGGGTGTTTGTTACGAGAGGGGTGAAGGTGTAGCGGATGATGTGACTGAGGCAATGGAATGGTATAAAAAAGCAGCCTTACAAGGATGTGCTCTTGCCCAATTTAATTTAGGTGATTGCTATTATCATGGGGTCTGCGTAGAGGAAAATGAAAGCACAGCAATAACGTGGTATAGAAAAGCAGCTCGACAGGGAGATGCAGACGCACAATATGCTTTAGGTATTTGTTATGAGCAAGGTCAAGGTACGCCAGTAGATAAAGCTGAGTCTATAAAATGGTATGGAAAGGCAGCGCAACAATTCAAAGAATTAGCCACTCAAAGTCACATTAGCTCATATGCACAATACGCTTTAGCTGAATGTTATCGTTACGGACGAGGCGTCACTCAAAATAAACTACTAGCAATAGAATGGTATCAGAAAGCGGCAGCGCAAGGCCATAAACTTGCAAAAAAAGACTTAGATAGCTACAAGCAAGAACAAGAAGAAATAAATACTGATAAAGTAGGAAAACGACAAAAACGATTCAGTCAATCTTCTCTAAATTTAAAACGTCATAGAGAAGATGCGCCCACTTCTGAAAAAGAAAAAAATGAAAAATCTCAAACGGAAGAAACAAATAATGAAGATGAAGAGCCAATCATAGAAAAAAGAAAAAAGAAAAAAAATTCACAAATATTAAATGACGACGAAGCAGAAGAAGTTAAAGAGGAGGGTGTCGGTGCTGAAATGCCTACACGATCTTTCTCTTCGGTAAAAAAAGATAGGGAAAGTGATGGCTCCTCTGATAATTTTTCTGATGACGATAAGCCGTTGATAGAGCGCACAGGTCTTGCCCCTACGATGAGTGCAAGAAGATCAACTAAGAGCACAGGGAATTCGCAAGAGTGCACTCACCCTGGCGGCTCCTTTGTTGTAATGGAAAAAGAATTTAAGCCGATAATTCCACCTTCTGGGCTAGACTATTCAAAAGTTGGTTTTTTCAAAGCAAAATTTGAGCGGAAAGAAAATAAAGACACTCTTGAAAAATCTGATGCTAGAACCCAATGTCCCTCGATCCCTCAAACACAACTGAGTGATAAAGCAAAAATGGATATAGGACGATGGGGTGAAGAGTGTGTTTACAAAAAACTGAAATACCATTATTCAAAAAAATATAGTCCTGCGAAAATTACAGAAACCCCATCAGGATTTACCTTAGTAAGCAAAGAACATGATATAGAAATAGTTGTAAAATGGCACAACAAGATTAAGGAAAGTGAAAAGCCCATGGACTTTGAGCTCACTAAAACAAAAAGGGATGGGGTCAAAAAGCGTTATATAGAAGTAAAAACAACAACTGCGAAAGGTGCTCATACTGCTTATCTCTCCGGAGATGAGTTTCAACAGATGTTAAAGCATCAAGAAGAATATTCTATTTTCAGAGTATTTAACGCGGGTAAAAATAATAATATTCAAATTGATAAAATAAGAAATCCATTAAAAAAAGTGTTAGATGGTGAAATGCTCGTTGGAACAGTTGAGTTAAAAATATAGAGAAAGTTGGCTAACCATCTCAAGTATATGCCATACTGAATTTCTCTGCTAACTAATGACTGATTGCAGCATAAAATATTACGCAGCGTTAGAGTCAAGCATTTTAAAGAATAATGAGATAAGTCGGTAATTGTAAGGGGTTCATCATACACGCGCTGTCTGTTAAAAATAACAGATTTCATATAGTTGATTGAAAACAAATATAATTAATAAAAAAATAGACCTCCGTTTTTGGCTAGTCCGCTATGTTGTATATTTATATAATGCCCCACATGAAAATGATATTTAACGAAGAAGAATTTTACCGCGCACATTTAGCCCGCGATCAACGATTCGATGGGAAATTTTTTGTTGCCGTAAAAACAACAATGATTTATTGTCGCCCAACCTGTCCTGCGAAAAAAGCTCAATTAAAAAATTTAAAATTTTTCATTCATGCAGTACAAGCAGAAGAAGCTGGCTATCGCCCTTGTTTGCGTTGCAGACCAGAAACAGCGCCAGGGTCACCTGCTTGGATTGGAACATCTTCAACTGTCCAACGTGCCATACGCATGATGGAATATTTTGCCTCAGAAAATCTATCGATAAAAGATATCGCTGATAAATTAGGGATAGGAGAGCGATGGCTGCGAGAACTTTTTCAAGAACAAGTAGGCGCAACTCCTCAATCTATTCTTATTTCAAAAAAACTAGATATTGCAAGAAACCTTCTCGACAATTCGACACTTTCAATAACAGATATTGCTTTTAGCTCTGGTTTTCAATCGATTAGACGATTTAACGATGCATTCAAGATACGATTTAACAAACCGCCCAATGCTTTTAGAAAAGAGCCCGTCTCAGAAGGAAAAATGTTTTTTCAGTTAAGTTATCGACCACCTTATGCATGGGATAAAATGATTCATTTTTTAAGTCACCGTGCGATTGTTGGCATGGAATTGATTGAAAATAACGCCTATCAACGATTAATTCAATATGGGGAAATTTCCGGATGGTTTAAGGCAAGAATGGCAGAGAATAATAAAATAGAATTTGAAGTTAGGTTAAATAAGAATGTAAACATATTAGAGCTTATTGCCCGATTAAAAAATATTTTTGATCTGGATGCTGACCCCATGGCTATTGAAAATGATCTTAAAAAAGATAAAAAATTAAAACCATTTTTAACGCAACAACAGGGTCTTAGGATAACAGGTGCGTGGGATGGCTTTGAGCTGGCCGTTCGAGCGATTGTGGGTCAAAAAATCAGTGTCTCAGCAGCACGAACCATTTTGGGTCGGATAGTTAATCGATGTGGAGAAAAACAGAATCTTGATAAATCATTACAACTCGAACGATTTTTTCCAACACCTCAAAATATTCTTTTAGCCGATTTATCCAATCTTGGTTTAACAACTTCTAAAATTGAAACGATTAAACAACTTGCCATGGCTTTCGAAAATAAAAATTTAATATTGGATGGGACAGCAGATTTTGAGGATACCTGTCAAAAACTTCTTTCTATAAAAGGAATTGGTTTATGGACTGTTGAATATATCGCAATGCGTGCTCTCAAAAATCCAAATGCATTTCCTGAAACGGATCTCGAACTTCAAAAGAAAATATCGCATTTTCAATTGAATCCTAAAAATTGGATACCTTGGCGAGCCTATGCGGCCATTCTTCTTTGGAGTATCAAGATATGAAAAAGGAAAAAATGGCTTTTTTAGCATTGTGCATGGGATTTTTTATGGTCATTTTAGATATTACCATCGTCAATGTTGCGTTACCCACCATTTCAAATTATTTCAATAGCACATTGTCACAATTGCAGTGGGTAGTTGCAGGTTATACGTTATTTTTTGCTGGCCTATTGGTGTTAGCGGGTTCATTAACGGATTATTTTGGCGCAAAAAAAATTTTTCAAACAGGTTTGATTTTTTTTGCTTTAACATCCTCGGGTTGTGCTTTATCTCAATCAATAGCAATTTTAATTTTATTTAGATTTCTTCAAGGCATATCAGGTGCAATGTTGTTACCATCATCACTTGCTTTGATTACTACCCTTTATCAAGACAGCCAGCAAAAAGCACGTGCAATAGGGATCTGGGCTGCATTAGGAGGGGTAGCTTGTGCCGCGGGTCCATTTTTAGGTGGTTTGTTAACGAGCTTATTTTCTTGGCGAGCCATATTTTTTGTTAATGTGATAATAGGGATGAGTAGTTTGATTCTTATATCACGTTGTTTTGATAATGCTGCACAAAAAATTAAAAAAATAAAATTTGATTTTCCAGGTCAATTTACTGGGTTTGTTGCTATTTTCTTTTTCGCGTATGGATTAATAGAATCCAGCATTTATAGCTGGAATAATCCCATCATTATTTTTTGTTTTATTATTAGCGTCACATCACTCATACTTTTTTTAATTATAGAGAGTAGCGCCAGCAACCCAATGCTTCCTTTAAATCTATTTCGCAATCGAGTAACTACTGTAGCTCTTATTGTTTCTATGATTTTGAATTTGGTGTTTTACGGTGAGTTATTTATGATTCCGTTTTATTTTCAAAATTTGCGACATTATTCTGTTTTTGTAACAGGGCTCGCGATTCTTCCACTTCCGGGATTAGCTATCGTCGGCTCTTATCTTGGCGGTAAATTCACTTCTACAGTTGGACCAGCAAAGACTATATTTATCGGGCTGTTAATTGCCGCCATTGGTTTTCTTACGTTACTTTCATTACAAGAAACAACGCCAGATTATATATGGATAATGATTCCATTTCTTGCTATTGGTTTTGGTGTCTCGTTTACCACGCCTGCGATGACTTTTGCTGCTATTCATTCGGCAGAGCAGGAGCGCTCAGGCATCGCAGCAGCTGTTTTAAACACAGGCAATCAGATAGGTAATCTTATTGGAGTTGCTGTTTTTGGTACGATCGCTGCTACCTCTAAAAATTTTATATCAGCGATGCATATCACATTATTTATTTCTGGAACAATATTCCTTATTACTGCTTTTTTAACCCGTTTATTAATAAAGGAATTTTAAATTATGGAAAAATTTTACTCTATTGGTGATATTCAATGATACAATTCATAAAAAATTATCGAGGGTGGAAGAAGAAATGGCAAAAGACTTAGTTTATTGGCAGACCCGCTGGAACTCAATTGATCAGGATAACCAGTATGATGATCCTAATCACCCTCGTGTTCTTGGTTTATTACTAGAATATACAGAAGCATTAGGCGTTAAAGATGACTTTGTTTTTTCTGGATTGCATGGCTCACGTTTTTTCAGATTCTTTACAAGACACTTGGGTAGAAACCATGTTGATGCAGTTACAAAAGTGATTTCTCGATTTTTTGGATCTTATACTTGGAGAGATGACGGTTCAGAAAAACATTACTATTCTACCGAATATTTATTAGGACACCTTAAAGCTGAAATAGGTACAGCAGAATTAAATCCTTTTGGTGATCTTGCGTTGATTTTTGAAGTGATTAAGCAAAATACCAACGTTGATTTTGAATCAGTAACGCCCGTTAGTCAAAATCAATTGGATAAAGAGCGGGACCGAAAAGAAATGAAGGATGCTGCCGCTGTTATTACTGTTCTCGATAATTTGAAAAAATCGGGCGATGCCACCGGTGCTACTGCGACTGTATCGCCCCCTAAAAGCAAGGATTCCTATTCAATACTTCCACTTTACGATAGAGATGCTTCATTAGCACTATTACGTAAAGATAAAATTCCGGTAAAAGAATTAAAATCACTCCTAATGAAATATAAATCTTCCAGTTATTTTTTTGGCGATACACCAGAAATAACGAGCTTAAAGGCACTCTGTCACAACAAAATACGAGCTGGTGTTTTGGATGTAACTGAAAATGAGGTGAGAGAGGCCATTTCATCTGCTACAGGTTGGCGAAGTCAAGCTAATAGAGTCGATTTATTTAGCCATGAGCAGCAACAACAACCATCTAACAACACGAGCAAAACCATAGCTCAAATCAATGCTTCTTTCAACGAAATGCGACCGCGTTAATAATAGTAGGCGTATTTTTAAAACACATTCAGATATGCTATGAGGACCCCTAAAATCCTTACGTTTTTTCCCATTGCCAAAATCGGATACTGCGGATTAAGCGGTTTTAAATAGGGAATCCCTCCCTCTATGATAAATTGCTTAAACACAGCTTCTTTGGATTGAGCCAGTAGGGCAATCACATAATCATTATGCACCGCTGTTTTATTCGGATCGACAATAATGATTTCCTGTTCATGAAAACTCTTTCGGCTGCTTAACGGTGAGGTCATTGAATCACCTTTCACTCGCAGCGCAAACCAATTTTCATTATCACTAAAAAAATGCGGGACATATTCCTGATTTTTATTAACTGTTATTTTCCCTTTTATAAAATTAGCTACTTGATCCCAAGAGAGCAGGGGAATGCGATGCGCCTGTTCTGATTTTTGTTTCTTATCGCTTTTTTTAGCGGATCCCTTAATCTCTGTCGATCCATACTGCAACCACGCTGGATCTACTTTTAAAATGGTTGCTAACTTCTGAAATTGCTTTAGCGGCGGCACGCGTCGCTCTGAAAGATAATGCGTTATAGCACCGCGGGTGACACCCACTTTATTGGCTAGCATTTCCTGCGTCATCTTGAGTTCTTTCATGCGTGATTTAATTCGTATTGCCCAACTGCTCATGGCGATCTTCTCTTGCTATTGATTAAAAGTATCGAAATGATACCAAAAGTATCAAATCTTGACAACTATACAAATGGTATCCAAGCGTTTCGACGGTATAGAGAATAATTCGCTCATGACATTTTACGAATCCACCAACTGGGGGTTCTCAAAGCTTTTAATTTTATTTGCGATGAAGGTGATTAATTTAGTCGCCAAATTATTTTTATTTTCACACGGAAACTCAGTTTTTTGTAAGGTGTTATCAATAACAGTGACTGCGTTATTTTCTTTTTCCATTCCATAATCAGGATGAATTAAATTGGCAATAATCATATCTAAATTTTTAGTTTTCATTTTATGAATAGCGTTTTCAATGAGATTTTCTGTTTCAGCCGCAAACCCTACACAAAATATGTTGGGATATTGTTTTTTAACATGAGCAATGATGTCAGGCGTTTTTTTCAATTCTAGTGAGAAGGTTTCCGCATCCATTTGTTTTTTTATTTTTTGTGGGGAGTAGTTAGGATAATAATCAGCAACAGCGGCAGCACTGATGATAATATCCTGAGAAGCAATGTATTGTTGAACAGCATTCTGCATTTCATGCGCGGTTGTAACGTGGATTACGCTCTTGTTGCGTTAATATGACTTTGATCGAGGCGTTGTGTTTTTGCAATAGACGTATTAATTCTGGGGTTTTGTAAGCAGCGATACTGCCAGTGATTCCGAGTAAAATATTTTGTTTAATGTCTTGCATTGTTTTGTTGCCTATTTTAATTAGGGAAGCGGTGCTCGTCACCTGCAAAATGTTCCATCTGACTGTCTCTGTTTCCGAATTTTTGTCCATTTCCACCAACGTTCTTTTTTTCCAGTTCGAGCTTCATTTATAACAGCAGCAAATATATCCCACACACACGGATCATGAGGATGATCTGTTATTTTTTGCAATCGGATATACAATTCATCAGGACAGGCGCTTGCAAGATCATTAATGGATTTAATCCCAAGCAACT
>Ga0207003_1067_pt1 | contig 27686 bp, 21 predicted proteins | sample Alteio_BWMinCont_89_FD_153474 | JGI IMG/M metagenome (GOLD analysis project Ga0207003, IMG submission 153474) | Enriched cells from forest soil in Barre Woods Harvard Forest LTER site, Petersham, Massachusetts, United States -... | ecosystem: Environmental > Terrestrial > Soil > Temperate forest >...
AACGGGTCGCAGACGGCGTTCACATAGTCGAAGGTTTCGCCAAGGATGCAACCCCAGGTCTGCGCGTGCGCCAGAGTGTAGTTGGCGACGAGGTTGAATCGGTTGGACACGTTGCCTTGCAAATGAAGCATAAGCGCGTTGTAGCTGGAACGGTTGTCGGACTTGTAGACATTGAATTCCGGGAAGGCGTAGCCACGGTAAGCGTGGTTGCCCTCTTCATGGGTGAAGTCGCCGCTGAGGCTCCAGTGCTCATTGAAGGCATGCTGCACGCCGCCAGTGGCATGGATTGCGTATGGCGTCTTGTAGTTTGGGTCGATAAACGACGGAGGACTGTTGTCCACTCCTCCGTTCACAGCTTGAAACGCGGTGACCCAGCCGTTCTGGGCCAGATCGTTGTAGAAAAGCCCGAAACCGGCGCGGAAGACGGTCTTGCCGCTGTCGCCCGGAGCATACGCGATGCCAATGCGGGGAGCGAACTGCTTGCGGTAATCATGGGGAAGCGCAGCCGGGACTCCGTTCAAAGGGAGCAGGAGAAACGTTGGATTCGCTGCCTGGGTGCGTCCCGAGGCGATAAAGAGGCCAAAGGTCGTTTGATAGCGCACGCCATAGTTGACGGTCAGGCGCCGCGAGACTCGCCAGGAATCCTGCGCGTAGAGTGCCAGGCGCTGCACGTTCTGCGAGAAGCTGCCATCGCCAGCGGGCGTGCTCACTGCGCCAGCCGCCAGGTCCACGGGAAATTGAGCCAGGTTCGTTGAATTGGCGACGTAGAACGTGGGGTCGTTTGGGAATGTGTACAGGGTTTCGGCGTTTGAGGACAGCGCACCGCTGAGCACCGGCTCGTGAATAAAGCTAATCCCGAATTTAGGCGCATGATCGCCCGATCCTCGGCCTACGTCATAACGGAACTGGTATTTTTCCTGATTGCGAAGCTCGGGAAATGCGGTGATGGGGGTGGCGAACTGGTTGTCGCCGAAGGTTTCGAAGCCAGATACGGTCAGCGAAGTCAGACTGAAGGGAAATTGCAAAGCGAAGCCGAGGGTCGAGTTGCGCTGCTGAGTAAGGTGCAACTCGCTGGCGTCGAACACGAATGTGCCCAGCCAGGTTGGGCTGAAGGAATAGATGTTGCTGACGACAGTGTTGAAGTAGTTGTTGTGCGTGGTCAGGCCCGTCGAGGGCAGCGTAGCCTGCTGCACAAGATTGTTATGCGTCAGATAGCTATCGGCAGAAGTACGCAGGAACCACTGCGATTTTGCGGATTGCGCCCAATCAAAACGCAAGGAGCCGAGGTAATCGCGGAAGGGAACAGGAACGCTGCTTGGAACCGGTATAGAGCTTACTCCGGGAATCAGGCCATCCGAGGCGAGTTGCGCCAGCGCATCAAACTGAGTAGTGCTCGCGGGACTGTAAGCGATGCTCGCGTTCTCACGGACGTATTCGAAGGATGCAAAGAGCCACACCTTGTCCTGCTTTATCGGGCCGCCAAGGGTCGCCACGTAGTTCTGTCGGGAGAACGGCTGCTTGGGATTCGGCGCCGGGTTTTCAATCGGGAAGCGCGCGTTCAGAGAGGCAGCGCGCTCGTAGAAGGCCCCGCTGCCGTGCCATTCATTCGTACCGTGCTTCGTGCTGATCACGACGGAGCCCGCAGTGGTCCCCCCAGTGTCCGCGTCTTCCTGGGCGGTGCGCATGGCAAATTCCTGAATGGCGTCCGGGGAAAAATTCTGCAGGAAGCCGCCAATCCAGTCGTCGGAGTTATCGCCTCCATCCACCGAGATCTCGTTGTTCAGGCCGGAACTGCCGCCGGTGGAAACCGCCGTGATGCGGGCTTTGGTGGGGTCGGAGGGCTCGACCGGTTCGGTTCCGGGGGCGAGATAAGCGATGTTGGCAAAGCTGCGAGCGGCCAGCGGCAAGGTTTCCAGATCCTGAGTCGAAACTGTGGCTTGGTGAACGGCGCTGGCAAGGTCAATCGGCTGCGTGGTGATCGAGGAAGGATGGGCCTGCACGTTCACCGTCTCCGGCGCCGCAGCGGGGTTCATGGTGACCGTTATATCCCGTACGGAACTGACGATTACTGCAACATCGGATTGAGCCTGAGCAAAGCCTTGGGCGTTCACAGTCACGTGATAGGTTCCGGGCAGTAACTCGCTCAAACGGAATTCTCCGTGGTCGTCAGTCTTTGTCTCGCGCTTCAAGGAGGATCTCACGGCTTGCACGGCGATGGTCGCGGAGGGGACGCGCCCGGCGTTCGGATCCTGGACAACACCTCTTAGGGTTCCGGTTGGATTCTGGCCTTGCGCGCCAGCGGAAATGAGTATTGCGCCGAGGAATATCAGGATGGCGTCGTTGAGCGAGCGTGCATTTCTTCGTTTGAACTGCATCTGGTAGCTATCCCCGCACAAGTGACAGAAGAGTTGGCGCGGCTGTACCGCGTTACTGCTGGATTTCCCGGACTGCAATCGGGGTCGCCGCCTGAAGTGGGAGCGAGTTGCACGAGCCTAGCTTGCGCGGCGAAGTACTACCAGAGCTCGTAGAGGTGTTGTGGCGTCTACGCGGGCGGGGGCCCGCACCACATGATCAAGACCTTTGGGCGGAGGCTACGCGGGGGATGCCTTGTAGATCATCAGTGATCTGAACCAGTTGCCATCCGTTCAGGATCCGCTTCACGCGGTCTGCGATTGTGCCGCTGATTTCTATGATCAGCCAACCGCGCGGCTTTAGGGCCGTCAGGGCTTGCGGGACCAGGCGTTCGATCGTTTCCAGGCCCGTAGCGCCTGCGAAGACCGCGCTGCGCGGTTCGAACTTGCGGACTTCGAGTTGCACCTGGTCTTCCTCGGATTCGCCGACGTAGGGAGGATTGGATACCACAAAATCGAAAGCGTTGGCAGCGAGACCCTGGAGCAGATCGGTTTGGTAGAAACGAATCCGGCTTTCAAGCTGGTGGCGGGCGGCGTTGGCGCGGGCGATTTCGAGTGCGTCCGCGGAAATGTCCGTGGCGTGGATTTCGGCTTGCGGGATTTCTTTGGCGAGGGCAAGGGCTATGCAGCCCGATCCGGTGCCGACGTCAACTATTTGCGGGCCGCCGGGCGAGGACGCCCGGCCTCCATTGCTGCTTCCCAACCTCAGTACGGTCTCGATTACGTGTTCGGTTTCTGGGCGGGGAATTAGCACGGCTGGTGTGACAATGAAGTCCATGCCCCAGAATTCCTGGTGCCCGGTGATGTATTGCGCGGGAATTCCCCGGGCCCGCTGGGTCAGTGCTTCGTCGTACCTGGTTTGCTCTTCGGTGGTAAGTTTGCGCTCAGGGTGAGCGTAGAGATGGGCGCGGTCGCATCCCAGAGTGAACATCAGGAGCAACTCGGCATTCATGCGCGGCGAGCCGACTTGGGCTGAAGTTAGGCGGTCGATGGCCGACGTGAGTGCGTCTCGGAGGAGCACGGGATTATTTGAACACAGAAATTGCAGCGGGCCTCGCTCGCCGCCCGGACGATGGAGTCCGGGCCTACGTACACCTCGGTTACAGCACTGCGGTCTCGTGAATCGTTCTGCCTTCGGCAAAGCGGGACAGGCCGAGCAGGGACGCATCGATGAGGTCAGTCTTCCCGGTAAGTATCAGATCGGCGAGGATCTTTCCCGTGGCAGGTGCGTGCATCACGCCGTGGCCGCTGAAACCGTTGGCCAGGAAGAATCCGGGCGCGCCCATCGCCTCGCCGAGAATCGGGTGGTGATCGGGAGTCATCTCGTAGAGGCCGGCCCAGGCCCGTTTCGGATTGACTGCCAGATTCTCGAACAGCGGAACGCGGTCGGCGGCGCGAGTCAAGACCTTTTCTATAAATGCAGGATCGAAATCTGTTTTGTATCCCGGAGTTTCTTCGGGATCATTCCAGGCGAGTAGGAATCCCAATGCTTCAGGGCGAAAATGAAAACCATTGGACATGTCAATAATCATGGGAGCGCTGTGCGGAAATTGATCGAAAGGCTCGGTGGGAACCAGCATGCGCCGCAGCGGCTCGACGGGCAGATCAACGCCGGCCATTTCGGCGATCGCTTTCGCCCATGCGCCAGCGGCATTGACCGCTTTGCGAGTCGACACTCGACCTCGGCTTGTCTCTACGGCGGCCACCCCGCGCGGGTCGCGGTGAATGCCCGTCACCTGCGTGTACTTCCACAGTTTCGCTCCATGGTCCACGGCCCAGGTCATGAATCCGATCATGGCGCTGTAAGGATCGACGAAACCGTCAGTCGTGCAAAAGCTGCCGCCCACGATGTCATCGGAACGCAACTGGGGAAACATGTCACGAATTTCTCCTGCCAAGATGAGGCGCACACCCTTCAGTCCCATGGCGACTTGCTTCTGGTAGTTCGTCCGCAGATATTCCAGATGCTTCTCGTTAGTGGCGCAGAAAAGATAACCTTGAGGCCGATAGCCTGCGGAGTGTCCGAGCCTCTCGTCGAAGGTGGCATAGAAGGGAATTGAGTAAAGCGACATCTGAATGTTGACCGGAGTGGAGAATTGGGCCCGCACACCACCCATGCTCTTGCCCGTGGAACCCTTACCCTGAGCGGTCTCCCGCTCGATCACCAATACGTCCTTACAGCCCGCTGCGGTCAGGTGGTAGGCAATACTTGAGCCAACAATTCCTCCGCCGATGATGACGACTTCCGCGGTGTGCATACGGCGCATTGTATTTCATCGAGACCGAACCTAACTTCTTAAACACAAAGGACACGAAGGCTCACAAAGAAAATCTGCAAGAACTGAAGAATGTCTATTCTAGCCAGACTTTCCTTTGTGAACCTTTGTGTCCTTTGTGGTTTAAGCCTTTCGCGCGGTTCGCCTTGAACCCTTCTTGTCGTCGCCTTAAACTGAGTCTAGATGCATACGCATAGCCATGGCGCGGGCGAGCGGACCTCCAGGGTGCTGCGGATTTCGCTCATCGTCACTCTTGCCTACATTGCCTTGTTGGTGATCGCGGGCCTCCGCGCTCATTCCCTGGCATTGCTCTCGGAAGCCGGGCACAATCTTTCCGATTTCGTTGCGCTGTTGCTTTCGTTGGTCGCGGTCTATTTGGAATCACGGCCGCCCAGCGCTACCAAGACCTACGGATGGCATCGGGCAGGAGTATTGGCTGCGCTGGTGAATGCGGGCTCGCTGGTTGTGGTTTCGTTCCTGATCTTCTACGAGGCCTTCCGGCGGTTGCAACATCCGCAGCACGTGCACCCGGGCACGATGATCTGGGTGGCGGCGGCCGGCGTGTTGATGAATGGAGTGATCGCCCTGCTTCTCTACCGCTCGGGCCGGGATGTTAACATCCGCAGCGCTCTACTGCATGAAATTGGCGATACGGTTTCAACAGCGGCGGTGATCGTTGGTGGCTGGGTAATTCTGGTGACGGGGCAGTACTGGATTGATTCGGCGATGTCGTTTGGCATTGGTGCGCTGATTCTGTGGTCGGGCTTCGGCATCTGTCGCGAAACCCTTAACATCCTGCTGGAAGGAACGCCGCGGGGTATCCGGTTGGATCGCGTCGAAGCTGCGATGCGGGCAGTCGAAGGCGTGAACGATGTTCACGATTTGCACGTGTGGAACATTGGGTCGGAGACGCGGGCCTTATCGTGTCACATTTCGATTGCCGATATTCCGCCGTCGGCCAGCGAGCGGATTCTGCGCGATGTAAAAGAGCGGCTTCACGAGGAGTTTCACATCGATCACACGACTATCCAGTTTGAGCACGTGATCTGCGAAGTGGCGCATGGATGCGTAATTCCGGTGAGTGAAGAGCACGGCCATACCCACTAAATTCAGCAATTAGCGGTTAGCATTCAGCACCTAGCTCCAGAACATTCTTATTGAAACGGTCCTCCAGAGCCAATCCTAGCGAAGCCTTGCCGATATTCACTAGGACAAGGGACCGAGTTTGTCGTAAACTTTCCCGCGTGAATGGACGCTTTCGCATTCTCCACCTGGCCATTGGCGCCTTGTCTATCGGGCTGGTTTTCTGGTGGCTTCAGTTTTCCTTACCCGGTATCTGCTGCGGAGACTTTGACGGCTACTATCACGTCAAGTGGAGCCAGCTTTTGTGGCAGGGACTGCGCAGCGGGCATTTCCCTCCGGCATTTACCTGGTTGCCGCTCACCACTCTGAATCCGACCCAGTATGCGGACCAGCACTTTCTCTTCCACATCCTGCTAATCCCATTCACCTGGTTCAGTGATCTTCGACTGGGGGGGAAAGTGGCGACTGCGCTATTCAGTGCGACCGCCGTTTTCTCTGTCTACTGGCTCATTCTGCGCTACCGCATTCGTTATCCGCTGCTGTGGCTCTTCGCTTTGGTAGGATGCTCCTCGTTTTTCTACTCGCGTTTGAGTATGACTAAAGCGCAGGGCGTCTCGATTCTCTTCATCGTCGCCGGAATTTATCTGCTGTTCGAACGAAAATACGCATGGCTCGGTCCCACAGCCTTTCTTTACGTCTGGACCTACAACCTGTTCGTGATGTTAGGCGTGCTGGCTTTGATCTGGGCCGCGGTGGTGTGGTGGAGCGAGCGGCGGATCGAATGGCGTCCCCTCTTATGGACGGGTGTCGGCATGGTGGCGGGCTTCATCGTCAATCCCTATTTCCCGCACAATGTAAGCCTTTTCCTCGAACATCTCATCGCCAAGTCAGGTTCTGCTTCCATGCAGGCGGGCGTTGGCTTTGAGTGGTATCCCTTGAATAGTTGGGAATTCTTCAACACTGCTGTCGTCGCATGCCTATCGATGTGCGTCGGTTACATTGCGTTCGGATATGTGCTCTCGTTCAGCCGTCGAGATAAGATCCGCGTGCAACGTCCGCTGTTGTTCCTGGTTTTTTCGAGTTTCCTGCTGGTCATCACACTTCGCTCGATGCGCTTTGTGGAGTATTGGCCACCCTTTGCTGTGCTCTTCGCTGCGTTCGCCCTCCAAGCAGCCTGGGACAGCAAACGCATCCTGCCTGGCCCCCTGTTACACCAACCAGACAAGAACCTCCAACCCGTCGATGCGGGGATCGAACCAGTTGGAGGGCACAGAGTGCTCTGGAGAGCCCTGTTTATCAGTCTGATCGTGATCCTGCTGGGTGCCGATTCGTTTTACAACCTGAATGCCGCCCGCCTGAGAATTACAGATGTGACGAAGGGTCCCAACTACTATCAGGCTGGGGCCGCGTGGCTGCTGGCGAACGTTCCTCCGGGAAGCTTGATCTTCGACGTAAACTGGGGGGACTTCCCGAAATTATTTTTCTATGACACAAGCCACAGCTATGTTGGGGGCCTGGATGCAGTTTACCTGCGGGATAAACATTCTGAGATTGCCCGGCTAGACGATCGGCTGTCGAGTGGAGCAGAGCAGGATCCGGCCGCCGCCATCCGATCCCTTTTCGCGGCTGCCAATCCGGGTGGACTCAGCTATCTGTTCGTAGGAAACCATCCGGCTCCTCCCCGGCCTGAATGGTTCCGCTACATGATGGAAAGCGGGAAGGTCAAGAAAGTTTATGAGGACCAGGAGTGCGCCATCCTGCAGGTTCTCGACGCCCCGGAGAACGGCGGCTCGGTTTCTCAAGAGCAGCCGGGTTCTTCGCAGCAAAGGGGAAAGTGGGATACGCCGGAGCAACGAAAAGCCGCAGCTGATGAAGTCCACCGTAGTTTTGGAGGGGATATCTACGGTACCGTCGAAAACGTCGGAGGAGTGCCGACCCTGGTCATACACAACAAGAACGCAACTGCAGAGTGGGCCCACGCGCTGTTTGACAAAGACCTGGGATCCGCCACCGGGGAAGCGCTATGGCAGTTCGGATTCGGCAAGCTTGCGGTGACCAACGGGACTCACGGCTGGATCGCAGCCGTGGAGGGCAATGAGGAATTCCGCGACCGCTTCAAGGACGGTCCTGAACCCAAGAAACCTGAACCCAAGAAATAAGATCTGCCCGCAGGAGATTGCGGCCCGGTTGTCGTCAATTCTTTGCCTGACTTTCGTAGATTTTGCGGACTCGCTCGATTGTGTCGGCATCTTCCAGCAACTTGTCCGGGCGTAAACGCACGATCCTGGGGAAGCGCAACGCATATCCGCTGTCGTGGCGGTCAGAGCGCATCATATTGTTGAACGCCACTTCCAGCACGATCTTGGGTTCGACGATCAGACGGAATCCCTGATCTTCAACTGTGTGCTCCAAGAACCATTTGGTCATCTCGGCAATCTCGACATCGGTGAGTCCTGAGTATGCTTTTCCGATATTGACCAACCGCTCGCCGTCGCGCACCGCAAACGTGTAGTCACTGAGAACGGCGATGCGTTTGCCGTGACCGTATTCGACCGCCGTCACCACGACATCGAGCGTCGCGAGTTCACGCTTCAGTTTCAACCAGGACTTCCCTCGCCTTCCGGGTGTGTAAGCCGACTCGGGATTCTTGAGCATCAATCCTTCGTTGCCCCGGGCTTGGGCCGCGTCGAACAGTTGATCGAGTTCCTGGGGTGAAGATGAGTGAGACGCAGGCGCCCGGAAGATCTGAGCTCGGATTGCCTGCTCTGTGGATTCCAAGGTTAACTGACCTTGTGCTCCTTTGGACCTTGGTCGGGTCGGGTTTCGAGGAGCCGCCAACAACTCGTCGAGCAGCTTTGCTCGTTCTCTGAGCGGGCGATCAATCAGCAATGCGCCTCCGGCATATAGTACGTCGAAAACCAGATAAGCGACGGGCACACGGCGTATCATTTGATCGCTCACGTTCTTTCGGCCTAGCCGCTCTTGCAAGGCGCTGAATGGCAGGGCACGGCTTGCCTCGCCGGATTCAGCACCGAGATCGCTCCACGCCACGATTTCTCCGTCGAGAATCACGTCCCCGGGAAGCCCGGCGAGTGCATCCGGCAGTTCGGGAAATGATTCGGTGATTTCATCACGCGTGCGGGAAAAGATGCGGACCTCGCCCTCGGAGCAGTGTGCCTGCGCGCGGATGCCGTCGTATTTGTCTTCGACCAGCGCGTTCTCGAAATAGCTGAGCGCTTCCTCCGCGGACTGCGCGGGGCTGGCCAGCATGAAGCCGAGGGGATGGAACAGGCGCATCTTGGCTTGTTTCAGTTTTCCTTCGGCGGCGAGGTGGAGGGTTTCACCGATGTCGCCGAGAAGCAGGTTAACGCGCTGCACTTCGTCGGGCTTGGAGCCGTAGGCCTTGGCGATGGCTTCTTCGACCAAGCTTTCCTTCAGGCCAATCCGCAGATCTCCGGTGACGATTTTCACGATGTACTTGGCCTCGAGCGGGGTCACTTTCGAGAGCAGTTCGCGGACGAGAATAGTCTTGGAGGCAGGGCCATGGGCAGCAGCTATTTTCCGGAATACGGATTGCACATCGTGCAAGTTCAGGCCGTTGTTGACGGTTGAGTTTTCGTGGTCTTGCTCGCTGCGGAGCTTTGCTCGGCCTGGACGGACAAGAGCGCCCGTCCCTAGGCAATCTGGGCCGCGCAAGACCTCTGCGGCCACCGCGCCCAGGTCTCCGTGTTTGCGGTAGGCTGCGGTGAGGTCCTGAGCGCTCTTGCCGGAGAGATCTTCAAGCGCTTGCCAGAGTAGCCTCCCTCCCACTTGCATCGTGGTTTCCTCCCACGTGGGGAAAGGTTTGCCGGAAAGAAAAATCGCGCCGATGGAGGGTTCGCTCGGCGGGATCGACTTGAGGTAGTCGGCGACGATTGCGATTTTTTCCAGCTTCTTGGTTGTGCCTGCGATGCGCTCGCAGACCTCCGCGAATTTGCGCATTTTGAACACTCGTGAGGGTTTGGCTCAGACCTGACCGTCACTATGGGCCCCCGGGCTTCGCACTGCCGGACGGGTCAGAGACCCGCCCACACGATAACTCCCAGACAATCGGCCTCAAACAGCCTGCTTTGGACCGAGGACGCGCGTATGTCGCTGGGAAGCTGCTACTTATGCCCTTGGCAAGCCCATCCTAAACCAACTCAGCCTGTGATATTCTAAGTCGCTGGTACTTCGTCTTCTAAGGGATCATCCAATTACCATGCGGTTCTTGCGAACATTGTTGCGGTTTTTCGTGGCTATCCAGCTTCTGCCTGCGCTGGAGGGCGGTGAGGAGACTTTGGTCGGCGGCCAGGCTGTGCTTGAGGGAGTCATGATGCGTTCGCCACACGCGTGGGCGATTGCGTGCCGGAAGCCGTCCGGACAGGTTTCAACCCATAGCGAACCGCTGGAGCGGCTTTCTGAAAAGCACAAATGGATGGGCTGGCCGGTGATGCGTGGCGTCATGACCTTGGGCCACGCTATGACCTTGGGATTTCGTGCGCTGAAGTTTTCCGCCAACGTCGCACTCGACGAGTTGCAACCGGAGGCGGAGCCCGGGCAACCAGACAAAAAGAAGCTGGAAATCAGCGGGTGGATCGCCGCAGTCAATGTCGTGTTTTCTGTGGGCTTCTTCATTTTCATGTACAAGTTTCTGCCTCTGGTGGCAACCACGGAACTGAAGCGTGTGAATCCCGTTTTTGGCGAGCAGATTGTTTTCAACCTGGTGGACGGCATTATTCGTCTCCTGCTGTTCCTGCTGTTTATCTGGGGAACGTCGTTGTGGAAGGACATTCGGCGCGTGTATGAGTATCACGGGGCCGAGCACAAAACGGTCTTCGCTTTCGAGAACGGCGATCCCCTGGACACGCCCTCGGTGCAGAAGTATTCGACCTATCACCCGCGCTGTGGGACCAGCTTTCTGATGACCGTGATGATTATCTCGATCTTCGTGTATATGCTGGTGCCGGTCACGACGTTCTGGGCGCGGTTTGCGGTTCGCATCGCGCTGCTGCCGGTGATTACGGGCTTGTCTTACGAGATCATTCGTTTTGCCGCCAAGCACCGCGGGTCACTGTTTGCCCTTATGACTGCTCCGGGTTTGTGGATGCAGCGGATCACGACGAAGCCTCCGTCGGATGAACAAGCGGAGTGCGCCATCGTGGCTTTGGACCAGGCCATGTCGCTGGAGAAGCAGCGTGGCGGCGAGTTGGTAATCGCCTAGCGGCCCCGCCGCGAAAACTCTTTCTACCTCATCTTCATTTCCACAACTAGAATGTAGGGACGCAGCTTGGTGCGTCTGTCGCGGCAGCCGAAACGTAGCAAGCTACGTTTCCACAGGGAACACTATGTTTGAACGCTTAGATCAAATCGAGGCACGCTACGAGGAACTCACGCAGGCGCTGGCTTCGCCAGATATCATGAACGACTCGGCGAGATACCAGAAGACTGCTAAGGCGCATAGCGAAATCAGTCTCATCGTGGAGCGCTACCGCGAATTCAAGGATTTGAAGCGGGGGATTGCGGAGAGCCGGACGGTGCTGGCCGACGAGAAGGATCCCGAAATGCGCGCCTATGCGCAGGAAGAGCTGGACAAACTCGAGGGACGCGTCGGTGGGGTGGAAGAGGAGCTTAAGGTTCTGCTCTTGCCCAAGGATCCCAACGATGAGAAGGACGTGATCCTGGAAATCCGGGCGGGCACTGGCGGTGACGAGGCCACTCTGTTTGCTGCAGAAATGTTTCGCATGTATACGCGATATGCGGAGACCCAGGGCTGGAAAGTGGAAGTGCTTTCGACTTCCGAGTCTTCTGCCGGCGGTCTGAAAGAAGTCATCGCTCTGATTGAAGGGCAGCGGGTTTTTTCTCGCTTGAAATATGAGAGCGGGGTGCACCGCGTGCAGCGCGTGCCGGCCACGGAGCAACAAGGCCGGATTCATACGTCTGCGGTCACCGTCGCTGTTCTTCCCGAGGCGGAAGATGTGGACGTCAAGATCGAGGCCAAAGACCTTCGCATTGATACGTTCTGCTCGTCGGGGCCCGGCGGGCAATCGGTGAACACGACTTACTCCGCGGTTCGCATCACGCATATTCCTACCAATACTGTCGTAAGCTGCCAGGACGAAAAATCTCAGATCAAGAACCGCGAAAAAGGCATGCGGGTGTTGCGCTCACGGCTTTACGAGATGGAAATGCAGAAGCAGCAGGACGCTCTGGCCAAGGAACGGAAAGCGATGGTGGGCTCGGGCGACCGGAGCGAGAAGATTAGGACTTACAACTTTCCCCAGAACCGCGTCACTGATCACCGCATTGGCTTGACCATCCATCAACTTCAGGAAGTCATGGATGGAAAATTGCAGCCGCTGATCGAAGCGCTGACTGCGCATTATCAAGCTGAAAAGATGAAGCAGGAAACTGCCAGCGTGGTCTGAAGGCGTGCATGCTGTACGAATGTAGGTGCGGGCGCCTGGGGCTAAGTAGGCCTTGCCGATAAAGACAATTTCAGTTAAACAAAAAAGCCTCCCGCTTGTGCAGGAGGCTTTTCTGGGGGGAGGGCGTCCGGGTTGGGCCCGTCGTCCTGAAGACCTATTTCGCTGGTGCTTGATCCGGCGTGGTCGAGGTCGAAGCAAGCTGCTCGAGATCGTTCTTGAGCAGGCTTATTTCTACGCGGCCGCCGCTGGTTCGCTTGGTCTTGGACTGATCATCGGCGTTCGCGCTCGGCACCGGAGCGTTGCCCATACCTACCACGTAAATCCGGTAAACCGGAATGTCGTGATTCAGCACGAGGTAGCGTACTACGGAATCCGCCATCTTCTGCGACGTGGCAATCGCTGCCTGACCGTGGCCGGAGGAGAAACCCTGCACTTCGATGATGTAGCCGCGCTGACTCTTTAACGGAGTCGCCATGTCATCGAGGGCGGTCTTGGCGTTCTGGCTCAGGACGCTCTGGCCGGGACGGAAGCGGATCTCGGTCTGGTTGGAGGCTTTGTACTGATCGATATTGCCCACTACCTGTTCCACCGTGGTCAGACGAGTATTGGCCTGAGTCGCGGTCTGCTGGGCCATCTGGGCTTTGTTGCCGGCGTCGACGGCGTGCTGATCGGCCTCGTTGGCCTTGGCTGAAGCCAACTGGATGCCTTGCTGAGCGCGCGAATCCACGTCCTTGATCATTTTGGTGTTGCCCGCGGTGAGCTCATCGAGTTCATTGACGCGGTCGCGGATGGGTTCGGTTTGGCGCTGCACATACTTCTTGCGCGCGAATGGATTCATCTTGCCCCAGAAGCCTTGGCGGGTCTCAGCCTGCAAAGGCTGTTTTCCAGTGGCACCGACGGTCGGCGAAGACGTGGACGAGGTCTGGTCCATGCTGGATGAAGCCGAGGACGCGGTCTGCGCGGCGGGTTGGTTCTGGGAAGTCGAACTCGTCTGCTGAGCAAAGGCTGGCAGAGCGAGCACGACTGCGACGAACGAGGCTACAACTACACGGTTCTTCATTTTCAAGTTCCTCCGAGGGAGGGAGCACCTGGGGGCTCCGCTCCGGCACGCCTTACGGGCGTGTTGCGTGATTTGTGATTGCGTCTCCTAAAATAGACTAACTGAGGCAAGCTTTTGTCGCATTGCCGACCAACGTTGACGCTACGTATGGCCATTGGGAAATATCGATAGCCTAGTGACTCTGACACCCACAGGCCTCTATAACAGGTCGATTGCCAAACTGCCGCAAAGGTAACTCCTTGGTTTGCAATAACATTGTAGCCTCCGAACAGGGGACGAAGAGAACAATAGTCCACTTCAAGGGTAAATTTGGGAAAACTGATATAAAAACTGCGTGGGTGTACTCAAGTAGCACAGGAGATTGGATGCCCAACCGGAACGGAAGAGCTTGTTTTTTAGGGTTCGTCTTCATGGTCGTCGCGGCAGTCGGCTGGTCCGAAACCGCCGCCGCAAAGCATGGATTCGGCTCGGATAGCATTCCCCGGGATCGTCTGAAAGCGTATGCCGACCTCGCGGTACAGTGGCAACGGGAGTATCTTCGAATCGACACCACGAATCCTCCGGGCAATGAGGCTCGCGCTGCGGACTTCTTTAAGCAAATCTTCGATCACGAAGGCGTTGAGAGCCAGATTTTCAACTATGCGCCAGGGCGAGCCGATTTGTGGGCGCGAATTCCGCACACCACATCGTCTCCCCAGCGGCCCATCATCCTGCTGAACCACATGGATGTGGTCACCAGCGACGCGTCCCATTGGAAGGTTCCGCCGTTCAGCGCGGAGATTGTGGATGGATCGATTTACGGCCGCGGCGCCCAGGACATGAAGAACGAAGGTCTGGCGCAATTCATGGTCATGGTGATGCTGAAGCGCGAGCAGGTGGAACTGGATCGCGATGTGATTTTTCTGGCGGTCAGCGATGAGGAAGTCGATAGCACCGGAAGCGATTGGTTCATCGCACATCAGCGCGACCTCCTGGGCGATGCCGAGTTCCTGATCAACGAAGGCGGCGAGAATCTTCTGCAGCACGACGGGACCGTCAAGTACATCGGCGTAGATGTTGGCGAGAAGGCGGCGTTCTGGCTTCACATAGTGGCGCACGGGCGCGCCGGGCATGGATCGTTGCCAATTGCAGAGTCGGCACCTAACCGCCTGGTGCAAGCATTGAGTCGCATCATCGCCTATCGCACGCCTCTAAAAGTCTTGCCAGTCGTGGACGAATTCCTGCGAGCCATGGCGCCCTACGAACCCCCTGGGCGAGCTGAGAAGTTTCGCAACATCCGGCAAGCGCTGGAGGACAAAAACTTTCAGCATGAAGTGGAGCGGGACGAATCCCTCAACTATCTTTTGCGCGATACCATTGCGCTAAGCATGCTGGGTGGCTCCGAACAGACCAACGTGATTCCTCCGGAAGCCTGGGCCAACCTGGATGTACGCCTTCTGCCGGGAGACGATCCGAAGCAGTTCCTGGAATCCATCCGACACGTGGTGAACGATCCCAACGTCAGCGTGGAACCGCTGGACTCCGATTTTCATATCGCCAACTCTTCGCCCACCAACACGGCTTTGTACAGCGCGATCCAAAAAGTGTCCGCGCAGTATTTCCGGGGAACGCCGGTAGTGCCACGGCTGGACAGCGGCTACACGGAGAATCAGCGCTATCGTCCTTTGGGAATTTGCTCGTATGGATTTACGCCTTACACTTCAACCGAGGAAGAAGGCAGTACGGAGCATGGGAACGATGAGCGCATCCGGGTGGAAGAGGTGCGGCGTGGGTTCCGTGTGCTGTATGACGTGGTGGCCACCGTGGCAGGTAAATAGGACCACCCTTCGCCACGGATATACGCGGATCACACTGATAAACCTTCTTCTCTTTTTCTCGATCCGTGAAGATCCGCGCAAATCCGTGACCAGATTTCGACCTTCTGATCAACGTCCGAAGTGCTTCTCGTATTGTTCGTAGATGTAGTTGTCGGTCATGCCGGCAATGTAGTCGCAAACGATTCGCGGCAGGGGCTCCTGTGTGGCTTTTTCCTGGTAGCTAGACGGCAGGTTTTCCGGCTTCTCCGTCCAAAGCTTGAACAGTTCGCTAACTACTCGCTCCGCATCGTTTTTTTCTGGTTCGAGCGTCGCGCTGAAATAAAGATTCTTGTAAAGAAACTCCTTGGCTCCTCTCCGTTCGTGTTCGACCGGCGGAGTCAGAGTAACGAGCCGACGAGCGTAGGAGCCCACATCTTCAAGGTTGCAGATGCCGGCCTGCCGGATTTGCTCTTTTGTGCTGTCGATCAGATCTCCTATCCAATGGTTGAGCATGCGTTTGAGCGTCTCGTTGAATTTCAGCTTATCGATGGCGTTCGGATAGATTGATTCGACTTCAACATAGAAGCGCTCGAATACGGGAATGCCATCGCGGATTTGTTCGAGCGTGAGCAGGCGGGATTCGTAACCATCGTCTAGGTCGGCGGTGCTGTAGGCAAGCTCATCTGCGACATCGATGAGTTGAGCTTCAAGGGGCGGACGGCGGTCGAGCAAATACTCGGCGAGTTCCGGGAACTGGGCAGCCGGGTAGTCGTGCGAATGCTTGATGATGCCCTCACGAACTTCGAAAGTCAGGTTGAGGCCGCGGAACGCGGCGTAACGCAACTCGAAGTCTTCCACGATGCGCAGCGCATGCAGGTTGTGGTCAAAAAAAAGGCCGTGCTCCCGCATGGCAATGTCGAGGGCCTTTTCGCCGGCATGGCCGAAAGGTGGATGGCCGACATCATGCGCCAAAGCTAGGGCCTCGACCAGATCGACGTTCAGGCCAAGCTGAGCCGCGATAGTTCGGGCGATCTGCCCGACCTCGATGGTATGGGTCAGGCGATTGCGAAAGTGGTCAGAATAGCGACGGGTGAAGACCTGAGTTTTAGCCTCAAGACGGCGAAAAGCCCTGGAGTGGATGACGCGATCACGATCGCGCTGAAAATCGTCGCGGTAGGGATGCTGAGGCTCGGGATAACGGCGTCCGCGGCATTGCTCCACCCGCACGGCGTAGTCGGCGAGCATGGGAAGAGTTTAGCAGAACAGCACTTAGCAATTCGCACTTGGCAATTAGCTGGTGCGCTGTTTTGAATTTATGGAACCCAGCGAGCCATTTCGTTCGGGTCATCGTTGGACTTAAGCAGACGGCGACCGAGTCCACCTGACCAGAGCAACCAACACACAAAGGTCCACCAAAGACCTCCGGCGAGATCGTAGACGATGTGCTCTGTTGTGTTCGGTATCGAGAAAATGCTGAGCGGACTTAAAACGAGAAGAACCAGCCCTAGCACAACCTTCCATTTAGTGTACTTTCGCGGCTTCACGCTGCTGCCCTCACTGCTCTGCCCGAGCTTCGACCATTTCCCCAAAAACTCAAGTTGGGTAGTAGGAACTGGAGGGACTAAGCGCTAATTGCCAAGTGCTAATTGCTGTATCACTTGTTCCCTGGATCTTCCTTGGCCAGCTTCATCTTGGCCGACTCAAGCTTCTGCGTCACGGTGGTCACGTTGTCTGTGTCTATTTCAGCGGCCACGGTTTTGTTCCACTCGTCGAGGGCCCGTTCCCAGTGCACAGCAGCCAGCTTTAGACGCCCAGTCTTTTGATAAAGGTCGCCGAGGTGATCCTGCACAGTGGGATCCATACCCATATGCTGGGAGGCTTTCATCAGGTTGTCTTCTGCCAGTTCGTATTTCCCCAGTCTGTAGTAGGCCCAGCCGAGTGAATCGAGGTACGCGCCGTTGGCGGGATCGAGCTCGACCGCCTTTTTGATAAGAATGAGCGCTTCCTCCAGCTTGACGTTGCGATCGGCAAGCATGTATCCAAGATAGTTGAGCACGGCGGCATTTTGCGCGTCCGTGGCCAGCACTTTGCGAAATACGTCTTCCGCCTTGTCGTACTTTTTCTGGCGCTCGTAGGTCGATCCGCGCAGAAAGTCTACGTACTCCTTGTCCTCGTCCTTGACGGAAAGCGCGGCCGCCTTGTCCAGAGCCGCTTCGGCGTTTGGCCAGCGCTTCAGACGGGTGTACATCTGAGCGAGTGTGATATAGACGTCGCGGTCTTCAGGGGTTCCCTTGAGCAGCGACTTCACCTGATCCAAGCCGGAATCCACTTGACCCATATCGGCGAGTTGTGCGGCATAAACCATCTTGAGGCCGCGATCGTTGGGCAGCTTCTCGGTCGCTTCCTTGGCCGCGTCAGTAGCTTTTTGCCACTGCTTGGCTTCGCGATAGGTGTCGATAATCTGCTGGTAGCCGCGCTCGGCGTTGTCGTCGCCCAAGGCCAGCATCTTGTGGAAGGTTTCGATCGCCAGCTGTTCGTTGCTGTTGTCGCGATAGATCGTACCTAGCCGCTCCAAGAATACGGCTCGATTATTCTTTTCACCTTGGCTGTAGCTGTTATCCGGCTTGTCAGTTTTCTTTACCAGATCCTGCAGAATTTGCGCGGCATCGTCATACCGGCCTTGCGCCTGATAGACGGCGGCGATGTTGTAAGGCACTTCCATCGAGTCCTGCACCATGGACTCGGCCTTCTTCAGATTCTCCAACGCCAGATCGAACTGGCCGTTCTTGCGGTAGATCTCGGCCATGCGGAGGTAAGTCTGCGCGTCCTCGGGATTCGCTTCCGCGATGATCTTGTATTGTTCGAGCGCCGCGTCGGTCTGACCATCGTTCAACAAATTTTGGGCCAGGCCGCGGATGGCGTCGAGATTATCGCGATCAAGTTCGATCGCTTTTCTGTAGGCGACAACGGCCTTCTTGTATTCCTTGCGCTGCTCGTAGGTGTAACCCAGAGCGGAATAAAGCTTGGCCGAACGGGTTGCGTCCGGAACCGAACTCAAAGCCTCGGCCGCGCGAGCAGTGTCGCCCTCTTCGTTGTACAGGTAAGCCAGCGTAGTCACGGCTTCCTCAGAATCGGGTTGCAGCTTCACCGCCATCTTGAATTCGCCTTCCGCTTTTTGGAGATCGTTATTCAAGCGGTAAAGCCGGCCTAGGAGCAGGTGATCGTCGACATTGTCCGGTTCGAGCTTGATGATTTCCTGGTATTGCTCAATGGCCAACTTGAGCACGCTGTCGGAGCCGCTGCCACCCTGGACATCGCCCAGAGAGCGCAGGTAAATACGGCCAAGCAACTTGTGTGCCTCCAGGTTGTTGGGATCTTTCTTGAGAATGTCCTGGGCTTCGAGCACGGCATCACGAATGCGGCCGGTCTTGGCATAGAGTTCGGCCAGACCCGAGGTTAAGTACTCGGAGGTGGGGTCGGCATCGATTGCCTGGCGATACTCCTCGATGGCTTTGGTCGCAAGATCGCTGCGGTTGTACACCGCGAACTGATCTTCATACATGTGAGCGACGGTGTAGTGATAATAGGCGGATGCGCGGTCCAATTTCCGGGGAGTAGTCGCAGCAGCGGACTTGGATGCCGCTGCGGCAGAAGTGGACGGCACGGGAGTTTGCTGCCCCACGGCGGTAGCAGCCAAAAACAACACAGGAATAGACCAGCGCATGCTTTTCATTAATGCCCTTCGGATTTCCAAACCCATAGCGATTGGATGCCGAACCGCTGCAGGTGGGTGCTCTCGACTATTGTAAACCTTCGTCAACGAGGATAGCCGAAAAAGCCCCGGCGGAATCGCCCCAGGGAGATTCGGAGGTACAGGGACGGATGGACGGCTGATTTTCGTCCAAATTCAGCATTTAGCAATTTGAACTCAGCAATTAACAGTCAGCACTCAGGACTTGGTCTATTGGCTGGGCCGTGAGATTCATGGCCGAGTGCTCAGTGCTAACTGCGAAGTGTTCCCTTCCACTCTCAGTGCCTAAAGTGCCTTACCCCTGTGAAAATCATGGCCAGGCCAAACCGGTCGGCGGCTGCGATTACCTCCGCATCCCGCACCGATCCGCCCGGCTGGATGATCGCAGTGGCGCCGGCTTTGGCAATTTCTTCCACTCCGTCGGGGAACGGGAAAAAGGCGTCCGAGGCGGCGACCGTGCCCTTCAGGGGCAGCACTGCCTTCACGGCGCCAATCTTGCAGGAATCCACGCGGCTCATCTGCCCAGCGCCCACGCCCACGGTCTGTCCGTCGCGGGCATACACGATGGCATTCGACTTCACGTGCTTGCAAACCCTCCAGGCGAAGAGCAATGCCCGTTTCTCTTCCGACGTGGGTTGGCGCTTGCTGACCACTTTCAGATCGCTTTCGGCAAGCGGGCGCACATCCGCATCTTGCAGCAGAATTCCTCCGGAGACGTTCTTCAGTACCCACTTCTGGCGCACGTCGTTGACTTCCACCAACCGCAAATTCTTCTTGGACGCGAACTTGGCTTTTGCCGCTTCGTCAAACGAGGGGGCGGCGATCACTTCGAGAAACAGCTTCGCCATTTCTTCGGCTGCGTCGCCGTCTATCGGACGATTCACCCCGACAACTCCGCCGAAAGCGGAGACGGGATCGCATTCAAGGGCTTTCTTGTAAGCCTCGACCAAGGTCTTGCCGGTCGCGGCGCCCGCAGGATTGGTGTGTTTGATGATCGCGCAAACCGGCTCTTCGAATTCCTGGGCCAGATCCCAAGCCGCCTCGAGATCCACAATGTTGTTGTAGGAAAGCTCTTTGCCTTGAAGCTGGCTTCCATTGGCCACGCCCTTGCCCGATCCGTCGGAGTACATGGCCGCTTTCTGGTGAGGATTCTCCCCGTAGCGCAGGTCCATGACCTTGTTGAACGACAGGCGCAGGGTCTGCGGGAAAGCAACTTCCTCGTGAAACTCAAAACGTCCGTTGGCGCTTACTCGCTCCAGCGTGGAAGCAATGGCGGAGTCGTACGCAGCCGTGGTCGCGAAAGCCTTCCGCGCCAAACGCCAGCGTGTGGTCGAAGACAATTCGCAGCCTGATGTGGCAAGCTCCTCCGCAATTTGGCCGTAGTCGTCGGGCGAGGTGACGACAGCGACATCCTGAAAATTCTTGGCGGCGGAGCGAATCATCGAGGGCCCGCCAATGTCGATGTTCTCGATCAGTTCATCGAAGTGTACGTTCGGTTTGGCTGCGGTCTTCTCAAAAGCGTAGAGGTTGACGACCACCATGTCTATAGGCAGTATCCCGTGTTCGGCAACGGCCGTGCGGTGAGCCGGATTCCCGCGGCGATGCAGGATTCCTCCGTGCACCTTGGGATGCAGAGTTTTGACGCGGCCATCGAGCATCTCGGGAAATCCGGTCAGCTCGGAAATATCTTTCACAGCGATTCCAGATTCGCGCAGTAGCTTGGCCGTGCCACCGGTAGAAATCAGTTCCACGCCGAGGTTGGAGAGCCTGCGGGCGAACTCGACGAGTCCGGTTTTATCCGTGACACTGAGAATGGCGCGCTGGATCTTGGGCATGTTTAGGAGAATAGCGCAGCTAAAAGTTTATCAGCAAAGGATGCTCTTGGAATTCGTCCCCGCTTCGTCGCTTTCCCTATTTGCTTATACTGGCTCGACCGAGCTTACGATATGCCAAAGAAACTGTCTTTGATCCTCGCTATCATTCTTTCCATCCAGTTGTTTTGGGCGAAAAAGGATAACTCCTCGAACGACCCTGTTCTTGGAGCAATCGTCACGCGCGGTCGAATGCTTGCCGCGTACGATGTGGCAGCTTGGCACGCCACTGACGCGGCTCAGGCAATGAATCCGCCAAATGACAACGCACAGCGCTTCATCGCAAGGAAAACCGATGCGGGGTGGGTTGTCGTATTCGGGCACCTGAATGAGTCCCGCGATAAGTTCTTAGTCATATACGAAGCGACCCAGGGATCGACGCCACAAGAGTTCAAGGCAAAAAAGTGCGACCCACCAGTTGAAGACAAGGCCTTCTATTTGGCCGCCGCTCGAGCGCTGGACATTGCGTTGCATGACTTCCAGAGTGAGAAACGCCCTACAACACGTACGTTGTGCCATCTGAAACGAACCAGCTCTACTTATATATCCTTCCTGCACAGACGACTTCGGAGGTCTATCCGCTGGGAGGGGATGTCCGTTACTTGTTCACAGCCGACGGCAACACGATGTTGGAAAAGCATCAGATGCACAAAACGATCCTTGAATTTAGGAATTCAGGTCACACCATCGCCGGCGTTCATATTCATGTGTTGAGCGATCTCCCTGAAGACAGTGACGTGTTTTACGTGTTGGGTAGGAAGCCGCCAGTTCCCGAGCTCATCGTTGGCAATCAGAAGCATAAGTATTCAATCCTGGTAGACGGCACGATAGTGCGTGAGAAGTGAAGGCAAGCGGCTACGCTTTGGCCTTCGCCTTCAGCCGCACTTGGCCGTCCTGTGTCTCGACGGTGTATTCCACGGATTGGCAGCCGTGCTGCTTGCGGATCTGATCGGTTTTCTTCTGCACAAACGACGTGAAGCTCTCGATGTTGCCGGTAACCGACTCTCCGGCTTTTTTCTTGGCTTCGGTGAGCGCCTTGTAGAGTTTCTCTACCTGATCATGTTCGCTGCGTGCATCGGAGCATTGGACTGTGAGCGGCCCTTCGTTTTCTCTCGCGGTGGCAACTGCGGCACCGGCCGCTGCGTGGCCTAGTCCATAGACCGGATGGTGCTGCGGTGCGTGCTCTTCCGTGGGACGCACCCCTTGCACCGAGAGCAGCGCGTCCTGCGGGCGACGATAGCCCTCTTCGCGAATGCGGCCCTTCTTGCGCCACAGGTCGCTGTAGATCGCATAGCGCTGCGCCATTTCGTTGTAGCGGAAGCGCTGTTGGAAGCTCATCCGCCCGCCATCGCTGAACTTGCGCAGCAGGCTCAGCACCTTCCACTCGACATCCGTAGGCGGCTTCTTGGTCGGGTTGCTGAAATAGCACTCGTATTCGATCTTCAGCCGGCGCATCTGCGACTCAAGCAAATTCAATTCTTCGTCGATAGTCACCGAGAGTTCTCCACCCACAGTGTAGGGCGTGAACAGCGGCCGCGCGAGGTACCCGTTGGTCACCGGAGGGATGGAACGGAAGTAACCGGAGGCAGCTTTTGGCTCTTAAGCCTTTAGCTCTTGGCTTGACCCCTCAGGGTTGGAGAAAAAGAGTTCTAGCTGAAAGCCAAGAGCTAACAGCCAAAAGCTGATTCACTTGGCGTTCGAGGCCATCTTCTTAACCATGGCCAATACCAGCTTGCGATCGCTGTCGTTGAGGCTCACCGAATAGCGGCGGATCTGGCTGAGGAAGCGGACTTCGTCGTCGGAAAGTTGGGGCAACCCTTTGGCCCCGTTACCGTGGCCAGATTCGGCGAAGAATTGCGATAGCGGAAGCTCCATCGCCCCCGCGATCTTAGAGAGCGTGTCGAGCGATGGGATAGTGTGACCGTTTTCTACCCGCGAGAGGTAACACCGCAGCAGACCGGTGCGCTTCTCAATATCGCCTTGGGACATACCTTTCCCTAGCCGGTAGTTTCTGATGGTCTCGCCGATGTTCATAGAGAAAACGGCCAAGTTTCGTTCTCCGCGAATGGTGAATAGTAACCAGAGTAGTACGGTCTGGCAAGTGGAAATTTTGCTGCACAATCGGCGGTGCAGACGAAAATCGACGCTCAGCACTAAGCATTCAGCGCTTAGCCGCCGCTGACCCGCTATATCGTTCAACGCTGACTTGTGACCGCTGAGCGCCGGCTGCTTAATTTCCCAAGGTGCCTGCGAGGAAGCTAACCGTCCGCTTCCAGGCGTCGGCGGTATCGTCCGCCCGGTACCCGGGCTTGTTGTTAGGATTTTCAAAGCCGTGACCAGCATTCGGATAGATCACAATCTCGACCTTGTTGCCCTGCTGCTTCAACGCCTGCTCAAATCTCTTTACATCGTCCACCGGGATGCCGCGGTCCTGTCCACCGAACAACCCCAGGACGGAAGCCCTGATTTTCTTGAGCGACTCGGAGTCACTGGCCAAGTGGCCGTAGTTAATCACGGCTGCGGTGAGCGTGGGTTCTTGCAGCGCCACATCGAGCGAATAGCCCCCACCCATGCACCAGCCAATGGATGCGATTTTGTCTTTCTTGACATTCGATTGTACTTTCAGATATTCCACCGCCGCGTGCAAATCGCGGAGGGCACGGTCTTCGGGCACGCCGCGCATAATCTCGTGGGCTTCGTCCGGCGTGGTTGCGACCTTGCCGCGATAGAGATCGATGGCCAGCGCGACATAGCCCTGATCGGATAGCTTCGACGCCTGCTCCTTGACCCAGTCATTAAGCCCCCACCATTCGTGGATGACGATAATGCCCGGAAACGGGCCTTTGCCCTCGGGCGTATAGATCACGGCTTGAACGGTTTCATCCCCGCTCTTGTAGGAAACGTTCTTGGAAGTAGCCGCAAAAGCACCCACGGCAAGAAGCAAGCTGAAAACCACGGAAAAGAATTTCAAGGCAAATCCTCCGTAGTGATGGCGCTACAAATGCAGTTCCATGTACATCGCCCCGGCAATCGGATTGGGACGATACGGCGCAATCTCTCTGAACCCCAGTCTCCGGTACATCTCCACCGCGTCTTTCATGAGCGGCTCAATTGTATCCAGCCGCATGCGTTGATAGCCAACATTCCTCGCTTCGGCGATGATCGTTTCGGCAATCACGCGGCCCAAGCCTTTCCCGCGGAACGCGGGACGCAGGTAGAGGCGCTTCATCTCACAAACCCCAGGCTCCCATTGATGGAAGGCCACGCATCCCGCCAACTGCCCTTCGTATTCCGCCAGCAAGAGTCGGCCGTCGGGCGGGGCGTAGTGGCCGGGAAGCCCCGCCAGTTCTTCCTCGAAGTTCTGGAAGCAGAGGTTGACCCCGAGCGATTGCGCGTACTCCAGAAAAAGTTCGCGCGCCCGCGCAATTTGCGCGGGAGCCTTCGCCTGCACAAGTGCGAGTCCGGAAATTGTCCGCGCTACCCCATGAGCATGCCACCGTTGACGCTCAGCACGTGACCCGTGATGTAGGAAGCCTCGTCCGAGGCGAGGAAGGCGACCGCATTGGCAACGTCTTCCGGCGTTCCCACTCGCCCGAGAGGAACTGCTTTCAGCGCGTTCTGTCTGAAGTCCTCAGAGAAGCCGGAGGTCATGGCGGTTTCGATGAAGCCCGGTGCGACCGCGTTGCAGGTTATGTTGCGCGAGGCGACCTCGCGGGCGATGGCCATGGTCAGTCCGATCAGGCCGGCTTTCGACGCTGCGTAGTTTGCTTGCCCTGCCTGCCCCGTCTGACCGAAAACAGATGTTATGTTGATGATCCTCCCCCAACGCTGCTTGAGCATGGAACCGATCGCCTGCTGAATACATAAATAGGCAGACGTCAAGTTGGTATGGAGAACGGAATCCCAATCGGCCCGCTTCATGCGCATGACGAGTTGGTCGCGGGTGATTCCCGCGTTGTTGACGAGAATGTCGATTTTGCCGAGTTGTCCGAGCGCGGTCTTGAACGCAGTCTTGACTTGCTCTTCGTCGGCCACGTCAACTGGAAACGCGGAAGCTTTTCCGCCGCTGGCATTAATCTGCTGCACAAGTTCAGCCAGCTTCTCCTGGTTTCGGGCTGCGACCGCCACGGTAGCGCCTGACGCCGCCAGCTTGAGGGCGCAGGCCCGACCAATGCCCTGGGACGCGCCAGTTACCAGCGCGACCTGGCCTGAATGGGTCATGATTTTCTCCTTATCGATTGAATCGGAAATTATAGCTGCACTTGAGCGGCGGCGGGCTGATCGTGTTTTTGCTTCGGCTCGTTACAGTGCCGGAACCCACCGCGCGGCTACGGAGGTATCGGCCAGGGTGTTGGCAACTGGCTGGTAGTCACGCTGGTAGATGTCGACGATAGCGCGCCCGACGATGCGGGCACTGGCTTCCGAGTGGATGTGCACTGGAAAAGTGAACCGGCCGATATCCGCGTAGTCCTGAACGAAATCGATCTTCTTGATGAACAGCGACGGCGATCTTACCGGCCTGCCCTCGGCTCGCACCAGGCTGCCGGTATAGGCGTCGACGTAGATCCGGCCCTTGAATAGGCCTGCACGCTTCTCGCGCGGCTTCAATTGGTAGACGTGCACCAGGCGTCCCTGGATCTGACTCCTCCCCTTATAAGAAAATTTGTAGTTCGTGAGGCTGATCGCGTTCAGGGCAGGGTCATCCTTTTGCACATGGTCCACCTCGGACTGCAACAAGCGGGTGATGACATTGGTCTTTATGAAGGCGTCTCCGGTAAATCGCACAGCCTTGAACTCGAGCGTACGCGGAGCCATATAATGCCGTTGCACTTCATATTCTCCAGACTGCGCGGTATCGGGAAGTTGTGCGCGGATCACGGTCGTGGCGGAATAAGAGGCCAATTGCTCGGTTTGGATCACCGAGCGCCCCCGGCAAACCTGGAGCGCAAGTTCTGGAGCCATGCGGGGAAGCACGGCCGGAACAAGCAGCGGCATAGGCCCGGGGCCAGCTGCAGAAACTGCGGCGGAAGCCGGAACCGCGCTACCAACTCCCGGGAGCTCGAAAGACGAGACTGATGTCGGTGAGCCGTCCGCAGCCTCGGACACCACGAATAACGGAGCCTGAGCAACCGCCAATCCGGCAAGAAAAAAACACAGACACAGAACCTTAAGAGAAGTCCGCTGCATGAGACAAATCGAGAACATACTCTATATGATTCACCCCACTACAGGAAAGTTCCATCCGATGTCCCCTGCCGGTTGACAGCACGACAACAAAGTGCAACCATTCCTGCGCTGCAAGTAAACCGGCAACAAGCAGTCGATATTCAACGTGCGCAACAGGGAAATGCTGGACGAGCCAGCGCTCGCGATGGGTTGCCACATCGTCTCGCTTCTAATGATGGCGGAGGAACGTCAATGCGACATGTGATAGGTTTTGCAGCCGCATGGGTCATGCCCACCCATACTGGCACAGAAGCTTTGGCGCTTATTCTGCGCTGGTTTCACATTATTGCCGGCATCACCTGGGTCGGATTGCTTTATTTCTTCAATCTCGTCAACGTCCCTTTCATGAAGCAGGTGGACGCCGCCATGAAGCCCAAGGTGTTTCAGTATCTGACCCTGCCCGCTCTGAACTGGTTCCGCTGGAGCGCGCTGCTCACGGTCTTCTTGGGCTTCTGGTATTGGGGGCAAATTTACGTTGGACCAGACGCCGAACGCATGGGTAAAACCGGCTTGAGTACAATTGGCCTGTTCCTGCTGGTCTGGATTGGGGCGTGGGCGATTCTCAATTTCGTGATTAAGAGGGCGCCGAGCGGTTATGTCCTGGGTGCAATCACCGCTGTCGTCGTGATCGCGGCAGCGTGGTTGTTTGTGAACTCCACTCCGGTAGGCCAAGACGACAATCACGTGCTTTCGATTGGCGTTGGCGGCGGTTTTGGCTTCATCATGCTGTTCAACGTTTGGGGAATCATTTGGCCCAATCAGAAGAAGATTATTAAGGGGACTCTGGCCGGGACTCCGCCGGCCAACGCCGCTGTGCTCGCTCGCGAGGCGTTCCTGGCTTCGCGAACGAATTTTTTTCTCTCGATGCCCTTGCTTTTCTTCATGGCCACCAGTTATCACTACGTGATATTCGGCCGCTAAGGAAGAGCTGAACCGTAGAAACGTAGCTTGCTACGTTTCTTCACGCCGCCTGTGCAAGAATGAAGCGTGGATTCCGATCAGTATCTCCGTGGAATCAGCCTGTTCAACAACGCCGAGTTCTTCGATGCTCACGAAGCTCTCGAAGACGTTTGGCGTGCTGCGCCGCCTGAGAATAAGAAGTTTCTTCAAGGCGTGGTGCAGGTCGCCGTCGCCTTCCACCATCATTCCACGGGAAACCGGGTGGGAATGCGAGGGGTGCTGGAGCGCGCCATAAAGAATCTTGCCGAGCCGCCCGGAAACTTTGGGCAAATCGAATTGCCGAGCCTGCTTCAATCACTCGTTCAATGGCGCGAGGCTCTTGACAACGATTTGTCGCTTCCGGCATTGCCCCGCATCAACGGCCTTGCTCAGAGCCGACTCCCGGCAGATGAGTGTTAGAATCGCTTCTTGTGTGACTCCATCATCTACTGCAAAGTCGCGTAAGCAGCAATCCCCTGCGAGAAAGTTCGATCCCATCCCGCTGCTGGATCTGCATCGTCAATACCAGCAGATCCGCGAGGAAGTGTTGGCTGCGGTGGAGCGGGTCTGCCAATCGCAGCAATTCGTCCTTGGCGCAGAGGTCGAAGCCCTGGAGCGTGAAGTCACAGCCTTCACCGGCGCCAGTGCCGCCGTCGGTTGCGCCTCCGGTACAGACGCGCTCTGGCTGGCATTGGTGGCCGCTGGAGTTCAAGCCGGGGATGCTGTCATCACAACTGCCTTCAGCTTTTTTGCTTCGGCTAGCGCTATCGTGCGCGCTGGGGCTCGGCCAGTGCTGGTCGACGTGGATGCCGACACGCTCAATATGG
>Ga0207003_1058_pt1 | contig 26731 bp, 26 predicted proteins | sample Alteio_BWMinCont_89_FD_153474 | JGI IMG/M metagenome (GOLD analysis project Ga0207003, IMG submission 153474) | Enriched cells from forest soil in Barre Woods Harvard Forest LTER site, Petersham, Massachusetts, United States -... | ecosystem: Environmental > Terrestrial > Soil > Temperate forest >...
CCTATCCCAAAGCATTATTGTTATCTGTATTACTTATTTTAGGCACGATGATTTTAGGTTCATTGTCAATCGCAATTATTTTGCCGAAAGATCAAATCAATTTAGTGGATGGAACATTGCAAGCCTTCAGCCAATTTTTTACGGCTTATCATATTTCATGGTTAATGCCAGTCATCACCTCTTTTATTTTGATTGGCGCAGCCGGTGGATTAATCAGTTGGGTGATTTCACCCGCTCGAGGGTTATTGCAAGCCGCTCAACATGATTACTTACCCACTTTTTTAAAAAAAGAAAATAAATATGGCGTAGCGAGTCGTTTGCTCATCACACAAGCCGTGTTAGTCAGTGTATTTTGTTTAGCCTTTTTATTTATGCCCAGCGTGAATGGGTCGTATTGGTTACTCACTGCATTAAGCACGCAATTGTATATTTTGATGTACATCATTTTATTTATTGTGGGATTAGTGATGCGTTATAAACAACCTCACGTCAATTCTAATTTTAAAATTCCAGGCGGCAAAATTGGATTATGGATCGTTTGTTTATTGGGTTTAATCGGTTGTGGAATCACGTTAGTCGTTGGATTCATTCCACCCAAAGGGATTGATGTAGGAAGTTTATTCCATTATGAAATTATTTTTGTGGTTGGGATGGCGATAATGATATTGCCTGTGTTATTTTTTTATTCTTATAAAAATAAAAAAAAAGTGATGGCTAACACTGTCATACCAGCATGCTTTTAGCACTGTTATACTGTCATGCCAGCATATGTTGTCATGCCAGCGTGCTTTTAGCACTGTTATACTGTCATGCCAGCATGCTTTTAGCTGGCATCCAGTGTCTATAAAAGTCGCTGGATGCCAGCTAAAAGCACGCTGGCATGACAACATATGCTGGCATGACAGTATAACAGTGCTAAAAGCACGCTGGCATGACAGGAGAAAAAATGGATTTTGACATCATCATCGTAGGCGCAGGTCCTGCTGGATTGTCCGCAGCGATTCGTCTGGCACAACTTAGTCAGCAACATAATAAACCGTTGAGTATTGCTGTTATTGAAAAAGGCGAAAGCGTCGGATCGCATATTATTTCCGGCGCCGTGCTTGAGCCTCGTGCACTCAATGAACTCATTCCCGATTGGCTAGCACGACAAGCACCCATTCATACACCTGTCACACACGATCAATTTTTATTTCTCACTGAAAAAAAATCATTTCATCTTCCTGTTCCATCGCCTCTTCGCAATGACGGAAATTATATTATCAGTCTCAGTCAATTTTGCCGCTGGCTTGCTGAGCAGGCAGAAAGTTTAGGCGTGCAAATTTTTCCAGGTTTTGCAGCAACGGATATTATTTACGAAGACAATCGTATCTGCGGCATCATGACGGGCGACAAAGGAATCGATAAAAATGGACAACCCACTGCACGTTATCAACCCGGTATGGCATTGCGTGCGAAACACACTTTATTTGCAGAAGGATGCCGCGGTTCTTTAACAAAAAAATTAATCGAAAAATTTGAATTACAAAAAAATTGTGATCCACAAACATACGGTCTTGGCATCAAAGAAATTTGGGAAATTCCAGAAGAATTGCATCAATCTGGTTCCGTGATGCATTCCGTCGGTTGGCCGCTCAATCAAAAAACATACGGCGGCTCATTCGTTTATCAATTCGAAAAAAATTTAGTGTCGATTGGTTTTGTCGTGGGATTGGATTATCAAAATCCTTACTTGAATCCGTACGAAGAGTTTCAACGTTTCAAAACCCATCCTGCCATTGCTCCTTTATTAAAAAATGGAAAACGCATTGAATATGGCGCACGTGCAATCAATGAAGGCGGATGGCAATCCATTCCGCAATTATTTTTTCCAGGTGGTTTGCTCATTGGATGTGCGGCGGGTTTTGTGAATGTCCCTAAAATAAAAGGCATTCATAATGCAATGAAATCGGGAATGATTGCTGCTGAAAGTCTTTTTTCTTCACAAGACTACGAAAAAAACATCAAAAAATCGTGGATAGGCGAAGAATTATATCGTGTTCGAAATATTCGCCCTGCGATGAAATGGGGATTGTTTCTAGGATTGATTTATTCAGCTGTGGACACTTATATTTTTCGCGGCAAAGCGCCGTGGACTTTTCACAATCAAGCAGATTACAACTCATTAAAATTATCAGATCAGTCTGAAAAAATGATTTATCCCAAGCATGATAATCTACTTACGTTTGATTTGTTATCGTCTGTTTATCTCACGCATTCTCATTATGATGAAAATCAACCGTGTCACTTAAAATTAAAAGATCCTGCGCGGGCGATTGAAGTGAATTTAAAATGTTATGACTCGCCCGAGCAGCGATATTGTCCTGCGGGTGTGTATGAAATTTTGAATAATGAAAAAGGCCCTTATTTGCAAATCAATGCGGCGAATTGTATTCATTGCAAAGCGTGTGATATTAAAGATCCGACGCAAAATATTACGTGGACACCGCCCGAGGGTGGGAGCGGGCCGGGGTATATGTTGATGTAGGGAGATTTTGTCATGACAGGCTTATTTTTGCTTTTTAGCAACGGCCTGTTTACAATTGCCGCAACCCCTTCAGCCAAGGAAGCCCCTATGAAAAAATTTGATATCGATACCCTAAACAATTGGGACCAGTCCCACAGCTGGCATCCCTTCACCCAGATGCAAGAATACTTGGAAAAAAACCCCTTACACATCACCCATGCCAAGGGATGCTGGTTGTATGACAATGAAGGTCGACGCTATCTCGATGGAAATGGATCTAACTGGACAAACGTCCATGGTCATAGCAATCCAGAGCTCAACGAAGCTTTGATAGAACAATTACAAAATTTACAACAATCGAGTTACAAAGATTTAAGCCACCCTGCTGCATCAGAACTCTGTCATGAATTAGCAAGCATCGCGCCCAAGGGATTGAGTCGCTCCTTTTTTACAGACAATGGTGCGTCTTCCGTTGAAGCCGCCCTGAAAATGTCTTTTCAATATTGGCAACTCACTGGACATCCACAAAAGAAACTGATTATCGGCATGGAAGGGGGTTACCATGGCGATACCTTTGGCGCAATGTCTGCAGGAAAATCCAGTTTTCACAATCGATTTTCAGAATGGTTTTTGCCTGCACATCATTTCAAAGCGCCACAACAAGATGATATGTCAGAGAGCTTGCACGATTTAGATCGTCTACTGGAAACGTACGGCGATCAAACCGCTATTTTGTTTTTAGAACCTTCCGTGCAAGGACCGAATGGAATGCAGTTGCAACCGCCTGGATTTTTACAAGCGGTCGCGGAACGCTGCAAAAAACACAATGTGCATTTAGCTCTCGATGAAATTTTTGTGGGACTGGGACGCTTAGGTCATATGTTGGTATCCACTGCTGAAAACATCACGCCGGATTTTTTGTGTTTATCGAAAACATTGACCGGCGGTTATTTACCGTTAGCTGTCACGTTAACGACACAAAAAATTTATGAAGCATTTCTCGGTGATTTCAGTGAAGGAAAAACATTTTTCCATGGGCACACATTTGCTGCGAATCCACTCGCAACAGCTGTGAGCATCAAAAGTATTCAAAAATTAAAACAACGAATTGAGAGCGGTGAGCTCCAACGCACGTGTGATTTTTTTGCTGATCGCATTCAATCACATTTTGCATCTCATCCTTTTGTTAAATCGATACGACAACGTGGACTCGCTTGCGCGATCGAATTATTTCCCGGCGATCAAAGCACTGCGGAATCTTTTGATCCTACCGATCGTGTCGCACATCATGTTTCGCTTCATTTACGTGATAAAGAAGTTTTACTCAGAGGGGTCGGAAATGCACTGATGATCGTGCCACCTTTGTGCATCTCAGATAATGAAATTGAATTTTTATGTAAACAAACAGCGCTCGCTATTTCGGAATACTTACATGAGTTTCTCATTGGCAAATTTAGAAACCCTTTATCAGTTGCCATTTAATGAATTGATAAAAAAAGCGCATGAAATCCATCAGAATCATCACGAGGTGAATACTATTCACCTCTGTGGTTCTCTCTCTATCAAAACCGGTTTGTGTCCTGAAGATTGTGCGTATTGCCCGCAGTCGGTTCACTATAAAACATTTGTATCGAAAGAATCTCTCTTAAATCCCGATGACGTTTTAAACGTTGCACTCAACGCAAAAAAAATGGGCATCACCCATTTTTGTTTAGGCGCTGCGTGGAGCCGTGTCCCAAGAGGTAGTGCATTTGAAAACGTTTTAGAAACCGTGAGAAAACTGAATGGAATTGGTTTGCAAGTGTGTTGCAGTTTGGGAAGTATTTCTGAAGAGCAAGCTCAAGCGCTGTTAGATGCGGGATGTCATACTTACAATTATAATTTAGATACGTCTCCTGAATTTTATTCGAAAATAATCACAACACGCACATTTGAATCTCGTTATCAAACATTGCAAATGATTCGCAAATCCGGTTTAAAAGTATCGTGCGGCGGAATTTTGGGAATGGGTGAATCAATATCCGATCGTCTCAAATTGATTCATATCATCAGTCAACTATCGCCTCAGCCGGAAATGATGCCGCTCAATGCGCTGGTTTCAATCGAAGGCACGCCGCTTGAAAATCAACCCGTGATCGATCCTCTCGAATATGTGCGCATCGTTGCAATTGCGCGCATATTAATGCCGAATATGATAATTGCGATGGCGGCGGGTCGCTACAAAATGTCTATCGAAACGCAGGCGCTTGCTTTTTTCAGTGGTGCGAATGCGATTTATATTGGTGAGCGGATTTTAGTAACGCCTACACCCGCATTCAACGAAGATCTCGACATGCTTGCCAAACTTGGAATGAATACGTAATCTGTCATGCCAACATGCTTTTAACGCGAATTCCAGATAAGGAATCTGTCATGCCAGCATGCTTTTAACGCGAATTCCGGATAAGGAATCTGTCATGCCAGCATGCTTTTAACGCGAATTCCAGATAAGGAATCTGTCATGCCAGCATGCTTTTAACGCGAATTCCAGATAAGGAATCTGTCATGCCAGCATGCTTTTAGCTGGCATCCAGCGACTTTTAATGGCACTGGATGCCAGCTAAAAGCATGCTGGCATGACAGAATTTACATTTATCCGTAATTCAGATTTCAACAGAATTTACATTTATCCATAATTCAGGTTTCAACAGAATTTATATTTATCCATAATTCAGGTTTCATATGCACAGTAATCTACAAAAACATATTCATAATTATTTAGACACGAGAAAACAAACAGGATTACTGAGACAATTCACTCCCTGTACTGTTCCACAAAATTCCAAAAATCTTTATCTCAACTTGAATGATTATTTGCAACTCAGCCGCCATCCCTCTGTGATTCAAGCCGCACAAAAAGCATTAGAAAATTGGGGAACGTCTTCGGGAGGATCACCTGCTGTCGGGAGTTATTGGTCTATTCATGAAGAATTAGAAACTGTTTTAAAAAAATGGTGTGGATTTGAATATAGTTTATTGTGGAATTCGGGTTACACAGCCAATAAAGCATTATTGAGCGCGTTGCCGCAAAAAGGTGATATCGTTTTAGCGGATCGTTATGTTCACAATAGTATTTTATTAGGGACACAAGAGGCGCAGGCAAAACTCATTCGTTATCCTCATTTAGATTTAAATCACTTGGAAGATTTACTTCGCATTCACACGCACTCTGATCGTACTGTGTTTGTCGTAACAGAATCGGTGTTTAGCATGGAAGGTGATTATCCTGATTTGAGAGAAATGAGTTTTTTGAAAGAGCGTTATGGTTTTTTTTGGATTGTGGATGAAGCGCATGCGTTGGGTTGGTATGGGCCAAAGGGAAATGGATTGGTTGCACAATTTGGCGTAGAAAAAAATGTGGATGTGTTAGTCGCAACGTTAGGAAAATCGTTAGCGAGTCAAGGAGCGTTTACGCTTTTTCATAATCCTGATTTGCGATCGTATTTATTAAATCGCACACCAGAGTTGATTTATTCGACGTATCTCACACCGGCTGCAACGGCGGCGAGTTTAGCGGCGATTGAAGTGATTCAAACAGAATGTGTGATGCGTCAACCAGAATGGCTTGCGCAAACTTTACAATTAAAAAATCGTTTGGCGAAAATTTTTCCGACGATTCCGTTGTATGATAGTCCGATTCTTCCGTTGGTGATTGGTGATCCTGCTCTCACACTGTCTCTTGCAACACAACTTGCAGAACAACATCATATTTACGTCGGCGCGATCCGCCCGCCGAGTGTTCCGAAAGGGACGAGTCGGCTTCGTCTTTCGTTGCATTGTAATGTGGAGTTTGATTTGCTGGGGGATGTTTTGGAAAATTTTTTTCGTAATGTCGTAACAAAAAAAGCTTAGCACGTTCTTCCTCCGCAGGGGGAAGGCGTGCTAAGCCTTTGCAGATTCAAGTCACTCAAACTCTTTCAAAATAGTCTGTTGATGCTCTTGAATCCATGTCTGCAGCGCATTTTTTTCAAGCGCATCAAAATGTGGTACGTGAAATAACGTTCTCACCCCACCCCACTCCTCAATCGTTTTTTGATTCGCATGATACAACTCGCCATTAAACACCACCCCATGAATAGGAATCCCACGTTGACGCAACGCATTAATCGTTAACAACGTATGATTGAGCGTGCCCAACGTCCCGCGCGTCACAATAATCACCGGAAAATTCAAATGCTTCATCAAATCCAACATGCACGCATGTGCATTCACGGGAACAAACACCCCCCCTGCGCCTTCCACAATCAGAGCGCGTTCAAACGGCGGGTGATTGCATTGCAAAATATCAATATCGATTTGTTCCAACTCCGCCGCATGATTCGGCGAAAGACTGGCTTGTAATTCATAAATAGTCGAAAAAAAATGTTGCTCTGGCAATCCTGTTAAATTTTTTACGGTCACTGCATCGGAAACTTCATTTCCCAAACCCGATTCAATCGGTTTCCAATAACATCCTCCCAATATTTGCGTGACAATCGCGGACACAATGGTCTTCCCTACATTCGTATCGGTCCCTGTCACAAAAAAAGGTTTCATGCTTGATATTCTCCGTAAACAACTTCATAGGTGATCGAAATTTCGTGATCAAAATGATGTATCAAATGACGCAATTGATTGGAAGCAAGCGGTGTATATTCAGGTCGAGCTGCTGTTGCGCCCAAAAATTTTAATGTCTTCAAAAAAGTATGTGCATTTGAATAAATTTCTTTTATCTCTTCCACACGAAAAGTAAATTCAGGAAATTGATTTTTCAATTGGATGAGAGAAGGAAAAGCAGATGTCGCGATGGGATAATTAAAATAATCACACATGTTTTGCCATTCATGCAGTGAATAATCCGTGAGCATCGCAAATATGAAACGACCATTTTTTTTTAATTTTTGTTGAATGCGTTGTACGCTCGACTGAAAGGCATTGAACCAATGCAATGTCATGCTCGATACAATCAAATCAAACGATGGCAATTCATGAAGGGTTTCTCCATCGACACATGCAAAAGCTGTTGGCGATAATTCTCTAAATTGTTGACGGCATTCTTCGATCATGGAAGGTGAAATATCGGTGAGTAATACATTCGACTGAGGAAATGTTTTGAGAAGATATTGCGTAAACAATCCTGTGCCGCAACCGATTTCTAAAATATCGTCAGCTTGCACGCCAATCAAATGATGAGATAAATTTTTCGCGATTTGCGCTTGCAGGTGAGCTGCTTGATGATAGGTTTTCGCCCCGCGATTGAAGCGTGTGATGATTTGTTTTTTTAGTGCCATTTTTCTTATCGTTCCATCTTGCTTGTTGAAAGTTCGAGGGGTGGCAGAGACCCCATCCGGCCCTTCGGGCCACCTTCCCCACTTCGTGGAGAAGGGATCTTCTTGTCGAGGATTTTTGTTGTATCACGGCCTCAATCCGTGGGTCCCCTTCCTTCCATTTGTTTTTTAAATGGAGGGAAGGGAAAGGGTTGGGAGGGTATCAATGCCCATTCTTCAACCGCGTAACCCTATGCGCCTGCATCCCCTCACTCTCAGGCACCCCAACGAACTGCACTATATCACCTAGCTCTAATTGCGCAAAATCAGGATAACTGATATTCGTCGGACTAAAATAATACTCACTCCCATCAGCACCTTGAATAAACCCATATCCATCCTGCGAAAATTTCTTTTTCACCACCCCGTGCATCTCTAACTCATGCATTTTAACGTCACCTCTGCGTTTATGGACATAACTTTCCAATTGGCGCTGCAACGCATGAAACGCCTCTCGAATCGCAATATACACATCTTCGTCAAATTTACGATTGACCACCAATTCTTTGCCCGGCACGGATAAATCAATATTCACGCTGAACAATTTTCCTTGGTGCTTGTGTTTTTGCGAAATATGAATCACGATTTTGCAACTCTGGATGCGATCGTAATAGTGATTCAGTTTCATGGCTTTTTTGCGTAGATGGTCTTCTAGAGCAGGTGAATTGGGCATATCACGAACAGTAATTTGGACTGGCAGCATATAATAACCTCGCACTTTTCTAATTAATATAAAAAACGCTGGCTTGCCGAAGAAAGGGTTAAAATGAGAGTGAACCTCCTTAAAATCCATTGCTATAGTTTCATTATAGGACAATTTTCAACTTAATGGCTAAACACTTGCATCTAAATATGATTGGAACAGGCCCTCCCTTGATCTTGCTGCACGGATGGGGATGGAATTCGCTCATTTGGCAGCCCCTCGTCCCGCAGCTTGCAGAAAGGTTTCAACTTTTTTTGATTGATTTACCTGGATTTGGAAAAAGCCCTTTAACCGCAAATGCTTATGAGATTGAAACCCTGTCCCATCGGTTATTGGAACTTGTCCCTCAGGAATCGCTTTGGTTGGGTTGGTCATTGGGCGGGATGATTGCCTGGTATATTGCATTGCAGTATCCAGAACGAGTCACGGGACTGATTACCGTCGCTTCCTCCCCTAAATTTCTCAGTGAAAAAAACTGGCCGGGGGTTTGTCCCACGACTCTGGAAAAATTTTCAGAACGGCTGGCAGAGCATTATGAAAAAACGCTACAGGGTTTTTTAGAATTGCAATTGCGCGGAGCACCTAAACAATCTGCGTGGGTTGAAATATTACAACAACCGCTCATGACAGCGACTTCGGAAGACACATTGCCCGCTTTATTGGGCGGATTAACGTTGTTACGTGAATTGGATTTGCGTCCTAGATTAACGACGATGCGTTGCCCGAGTTTGCATCTCTTTGGTCGAAACGATACGTTGGTTCCCGCGAGTGTAATGGAGAAAATCCAGCCGTTATTGCGTTATGGGCAGTGCAGTATGATTCAACGGGCTGGGCATATGCCGTTTTTGTCCCAGCCGGAAGTGTTTTTGCAGAAGGTGTGGGGATTTTTGGGAGCTGCCTCTCATTCCCACGGCCCCGCTTGTCATCCCCGCGAAGCTTGTCATCCCCGCGAAGGCGGGGATCCATTAAAATAGATTCCCGCCTTCGCGGGAATGACAAGCACTTAACTTAATGGCAGGGGTTTTTTGGGGGAGTGTTGTTAGACAGAGCTACCGTCTCCTGAATTTCTCCTTCCCGGAGCTCGACTGGACGACTGCCCTGGCGTGTGTTTATCTCCTCCTCCTGGAAGCAAGCTTTTGACTTTCGCCCATAACCCTTCTTCGCTCACTTTTGCTGGCTTGCCAGAAGCTGTGGATGATCCACGGAGCATCGCAGAGGATTCACCACGGACGAGAGGTCGAGTTTGTGTATCGCTTCTCAATCCAGAGACAGAAGAATTTCTTGATACAGAAGAATCCCTTGACCTATTTTGAGGCGGACTACCAACAACTACTTCTACTGGCTCGTCGTTATCAACAGAACGCTTGAAAGGGGCAGCACTTTTGTCACTGTCTTTTCTATTTCTTTTAGCTTCCTCTTCGGCAAGTTGTTGCGCAACGTTTCCTGACGTACTTCGTTTAGGAGGAGAAGGGGTTAATCCTGCTGCTTCAGCATCGGGTCCAATAACTGGTCTGGATTGCTGAGAGGGAAGAGAAATAGGGTCACTCCCTTTATTAAACTGATTCCACAAATAACTGACCCCTCGCCCACAGTAACCGAGTACTCGCCCAAAGTAGTAGAGCCCTATCGCAGCGATAAAACTACCCCCTAGAATTTCCACAGCAGCAGTCGCACCAGCAACTACAGTCGCCCACAGTGTGCCGATTGAACCCGCTCCGGCAAAACTCAGAGCACCCGCTCCAAATGGCGCTGTTCCTGTCAATCCAGCACCGCCTCCCATTGCAATAAAACCGGCTCCTGCTGCAACGCCTCCCACTGCACTCCAAATCAAAAGAGCGGCGACGGTTAGGAGCACAATCGCTACTGCAAGCGCACGAATGGGATGTCTTTTTGCCCAGTTTTTACGTTCTTTTGCCCAGGTTTTAAATTTTTCCCATCGGCTGGGTTCGTCGGAAACGGATACATCGGAAACGGATACAACGGTCACTCTGGGTGTGCTCGCGAGGGAGTTTCGAAAGCTATGCTCGGTATATGTGCTCTCGGCAGCAGGATTGTTAGTACCAGCGCGGTCACGGCCAACACCAGCGGTGGGATCAGATCTAAGTGGTAGAGGTTTCCCGAAATCGGAATCCTGCTCCTCCTTTCTTTTCATAAGCGTTAGTAGCTGCTCCCACTGTCTTGTTCCCTCCTCATTTTTTTGCTTCTTTGCTTCTGATATCCCTTCCTTCGGCCTTGACAAGTCTCTCAACCCATCTAAAAGCGCATTGGATTCCTCTAATACATCTCTTATCGCTGCCTGAACAGATTGAACATCAGAAAGCTCAAGTGTGGAGGAAGTTACCGACAACACCAAAGGAGCATAGAGCCCCACTATTACATCAGTTTGCTCGTCATCTAACTGGAGCTCTTCTATCTCTCTTTTTAGAGGATCAAGATCAACATTAAACAAGTTTCGAATAATCGCTTGCTCGTCTGCAGAAACAGGATCGCCGGCGAGTCCCAGGTTGGTCTGTGTTGCAAAATCAAGCTGAGTACTCCCAAGTATCTGGAATAATTGTCGGGTCTGAGCATAAGAAGAAATAGTTTCCGCCCACTCAGCAAAATTAGAAAGATCAATAGAATGCCGATTCCCCCGTTTAACAGCATCGGGCAGGCCCCTAGCCGCAGCAGCTGCAGCTTCGGCCGCTTCTGCTTCTTGGCTTAGCTGCTCCTCACCGCCAGCCTTGTCCACAGCTGCTTGGAATTCGCGATCTCGCTCGGCGGCGGCAGCCACTTGAGCTGCTTGGAGTTGGCGATCTCGCTTGGCGGCGGCAGCCAGTTGAGCGGATAGCTCCTCTGATGAAACATCTTCAACCTCTTCTCCAAGCATCTCTTTCGGAGCAGGTTCTTTGTCTCCATTAGTTTTAGAAATACGCGCGCCCATTTAGTCACCCATTTTGAAAGTTGAACCTATGTTTAAACCCTATGATTAGTATAGTTCCTATTTATTACCAAATACTTAAGAAAAACGATTATTTTGATTAAATGCTATCGCCTCGGCCAAGGTTAATCTGATTTAATTATTTTATAATCAACCAGTTACAAAAACAGCTTAGCACGCCTTCCTCCGCAGGGGGAAGGTGGCGCGAAGCGCCGGATGGGGGGGGTAATTTGTTATTTTCTCCAATTTTTCGATAAATTATTATCTCTGATCCCCCCATCCGGCCTTCGGCCACCTTCCCCCTGCGGAGGAAGGCGTGCTGAGCGTTGCTCCCATGGAAGTCGACTTAAAAGCCAGTCTTTGCATGAGGGAGTTTTATCTGGGTCAATTGGCTCGTTGTGTGTTGCGTCAAAGTAATGAGTAATCTCCCCCTGCTTGATCCCAACCTCAGGAACCTTAGGAACAGTCTGGGGCTTTAACAACTTTTTCCACTCTCTCTTCAAATCAACAGCACTAGCCTTCCCGCTAGCATTAGAAACCTCAGAAACCTCAGAAACCTCAGAAACCGCGGGAACCGCGGGAACATCCTCAGGCTCCCCATGGTTATGCCGATCCCGACACTTCTTCAAACCATAGAGCCCTAATGCAACAATAAAACTACCCGCAAAAATCTCTACAACAGCAGCACCCACAGCAACCGCAGTCGCCCATGTTGTACCGATTGCACCAGCGCTCAAAGCACCCAGGCCAAATGGCGCTGTTCCTGTCAATCCAGCACCGCCTCCCATTGCAATGAAACCCGCGCCTGCTCCACCTAACCCCACTCCACTTCCAATCAAAACGCCGATGACGCCTAAGAAGAAAATTCCTAGCGTCAGCGCAAGAATGGGATGTTTTCTAGCCCAGTTTTTTGTGGCATCCCACCAACTGGTTTTTTCAACAAACTCGGGCTCGTTATTGTGTTCGTATTCAAAAGCAGGCATAACGTCACTCATTTTTCGGACTTTTGACTATTATACTTCCTATATACTTCCTATTTATTAACAAAAACTTAAGAACAGCTATTAAAAAACACACATACCGTTCGCTCACAGTGTGACAGATCGACACGATATTCTCTGACTTTGTTACAAAAAATGCTTAGCACGCCTTCCTCCGCAGGGGGAAGGCGTGCTAAGCATTTTTTGTTTCGTAACGAAATCAGAGAAAGTCGTGTCGATCCGTCAGGCTAACGCTCGCGGCTCTGTTTGTTTCAAACATCCTCTTGAAACAAACTCAAATTTTTTTGCTGCACGGTTTTTTCTGGCGCGGCCAATCCAAAATGCAAATACGCATGACGCGTCGCAATCCGCCCACGCGGTGTACGCATCATGAAACCTTGCTGAATCAAAAACGGTTCAATGACATCTTCAATCGTTCCGCGTTCTTCACTGATCGCCGCGGCTAAACTATCTACTCCCACTGGACCCCCATCAAATCGATCAATCAATGCGAGTAATAATTTCCGGTCCATCATGTCAAATCCCTGATCGTCGACATCCAACAAATCCAACGCGTTTTTTACGACCTCTCGCGTAATTTGCCCATTCGCTTTCACTTCCGCATAATCTCTTACCCGACGCAAAAGACGATTTGCAATCCGCGGTGTCCCTCGCGAACGCCGCGCGATTTCTTCCGCCGCATCTGCATTCATCACAACGCCCAATATCGTTGCGGATCTTTCGACAATTTGCGTCAACTCACTCACTTGATAAAATTCCAACCGCTGAACAATCCCAAAACGATCTCGCAGCGGTGATGTCAATAAACCCGCACGTGTGGTGGCACCGATCAACGTAAAAGGCGGTAAATCCAGTTTAATCGAGCGCGCAGCCGGCCCTTCGCCAATCATGATGTCCAATTGATAATCTTCCATCGCGGGATACAACACTTCTTCAACCAATGGACTCAGACGATGAATTTCATCGATGAACAACACTTCGCGTTCTTGTAAATTCGTTAATAACGCCGCGACATCGCCCGGGCGTTCCAAAACAGGACCAGAAGTTTGCCGCAATCCCACGCCCATTTCATTTGCAACAATGTGTGCCAGTGTTGTTTTTCCCAATCCGGGTGGACCAAAAATCAACACATGATCTAACGCATCCTGACGAGCCCGAGCCGCTTGAATAAAAATACCCATTTGTTCACGCACACTGGTCTGCCCAATATAATCTTGCAAATATTTGGGACGAATCGCCCGATCGATTTGTTCATGATCGGTGGCTTCTGGAGAAATCGTTCTATTCATACGATTGCTTCCTTGAGTGCTTTACGAATAATATTTTCACTGCTCAAAACGCCATCGTCGACTTTGCTCACGGCACGACTGGCTTCTTGTGGTTTATATCCCAGCGAAATAAGCGCTGAAACGGCATCCTGAATGGTTTGATTACGCGCGCCTCGATCTATTCCTGTTTTTAATTCGATAGGCGTTTGCGGCTGCCATGCTCCCAATTTGTCGCGCATTTCAATGATGAGGCGCTCTGCGGTTTTTTTACCAACACCCGGTAAACGTACCAAACTGGCAGTATCATTATTCACGACACAGTGTGCAAATTCATCGGGATTCACGCTGGACAAAATCGTCAATGCCAATCGCGGGCCGACGCCATTCACTTTGAGTAAGGTACGAAACAGTGATCTTTCTTCCTGAGAAAAAAAACCATACAGATGATGCGCGTCTTCTCGCACAACGAAATGCGTCAAGAGCGTGACGGTTTGCCCTATTTCAGGCAAGCGATAAAATGTACTCATGGGAGCATCGATTTCATATCCCACTCCGTTGACATCCAACAAGAGTTGCGGCGGTTGTTTTTCAAGAAGGGTCCCGCGGAGTTGTCCTATCATGGCATTAGATCCTTAGAATGAGAGCTCATTCTACTTCTACTCATTTTGCAGTCAAAGAATTAATTAGATAAGATAGCCTGTCATCCATGCATGTCATCCCCGCGAAGGCGGGGATCCATTAGGATAGATCCCCGCCTTCGCGGGGATGACAAAGGGAGAGATTTTTATGAGTCCAATCAAAAAAGCATTAACGAAACTGATTTTCACAGGACGATGGCTGCAACTGCCCTTGTACGTCGGTTTGATTGTCGTGTTAGGTGTGTATGCATATCGGTTTATCATTGAATTGATCGAATTAATCGCTCATGCCAACGGTATTGATAATACGACAATCATGCTGAGCGTGCTGAATCTCATTGATGTGGTGATGATTGCGAATTTATTAATCATGGTCATCATTGGCGGTTATCAAACATTTGTTTCGCCCCTGTATTTGCAAGACCACGTAGACAAACCCGAATGGCTAGATGAAGTGAATGCGGGCAGCATGAAAGTGAAGTTAGCGCTTTCGTTAATTAGTATTTCATCCATTCACTTGCTGAGAACGTTTATTGATCCTTCTCAATATTCGAATACGTCGATAATGTGGCAAGTTCTCATTCACGTGACGCTGGTGCTTTCTGCGATAGCGATTGCGTTTACGAATTTTATTATGGAAAAAAAATCCTAGGGATATCCCCTAATAATGATATCTGCATTGATAAACGGTCAGAACGCGATTATCACCAGCGCTGATCTTTTTTTCTTTTTTTCCATTTACCGCATAGACCAATCTATGTTCGTCATTAATTCTTCTTGACCATTTTCCTGCTAAATCAAACTTTAGCGGTTCTGGTTTTCCAATACCATCAAATGGAGATTTTTTGATTTTTTTTATCAACACATTAATTTTCTCAAGTATTTTTCTATCGGTCGCTTGCCAATATAAATAATCTTCCCAGGCATACTCCGTCCAAACAAGATTCATTACTGCTTATCCTTTTTTGATTCAGTCTCTTCTATCAAATCATGGCGAATGATTTTTCCTGCTTCAGCTTGTTTTACACTTTGACGTAATCTTTCGGCATTGGCTGGACTGCGAAGCAAATAAGCTGTTTCCTCAATCGCATTAAAATCTTCGAGCGACATCATCACCACAGCACGTGCATTTTTGCGCGTAATGATGATTGGACTATGATCATCACACACTTTTTCCATTGTATTAGCTAAGTCTTTTCTAACCGCTGAGTAACTTTTAGCGTACATAATCATACCTCTTTAATTATGGTACAATTAATTGTACCTGTACAATTAGTGTACCTGTTTTCAGAGAGCATTTCAAGATGAGAATTTTCCTATGAGAAGGCGGAACCCGGTCATACATCCCGCCTAAACAGATAAATCCAGATGCGCTAGCCATGGCGCCAGTTTTCGGATTTCAACACCGTTAGAAAACGTTTTTTCTCTACGGCAATTTTTAACAAGCTGGATGGCTTTTATATCGTGAAAGTTCGGCAAAAAATGATTAAATGCATGCGACGGATTTTCATCAGAAGATTTGACTTCAATAAGATGTGTTGGTTTTTCATTTGTGCAAATGAGAAAGTCGAGTTCCTTTCCCTCTTTTGTTCGTAAATAAAATAAATCCATTTTATTGCCCATTGTGTCTTCAATAAAATGCGCTTCTTTTAACAATGAAAATGCCACTAAATTTTCGAGTTTTGCACCCTCTTCTTCAACCTGGGCAATATCATAAAAATAATATTTTGGCTCTTTGAGTAATGAGCGAGAAATATTTTTACTGTAGGGATTCACGCGAAAAATAATATATAAATTTTCAAGTAGCTGTAACCAACGCTTAATGGTATTAGCATCTCGTTCTAAATCTCTAGCTAAATTAGCGTAGGAAATACCAGAGCCGACGCGTTTTTTTAATAGCTGCACGAGTGTTTCAATTGCTTGAATATCGCGAACAGCCTGTAAATCAATTAAATCTTGTCTCAAAATAATATCTAAATGTCCGCGACGCCAACGTCGATAATACGATTCAGTCCCTTTGAAAAAAGGTTCTGGAAAACCACCGCAAGTCCACAGTCTTTCAAAAACTTCATCTTGGCTGAGTGTTGAATCGTAATGCATCACTTCTTTCAAATCGAGCGGATATAATCGATATTGAAAATATCGCCCTGCCAGAGAATCACCCACTTTACGATAAGTATCCAGCTTTGCACTGCCTGTCACCAATAACTCTGGGTTGATGCCTTCTTTGTCATAAACACCTTTAATCCAACGCTTCCACGATTTCATTTTATGAAGTTCATCGAAGATAATGAGTGGTTTATGGCGATCCCAACTTTTTTCACGCAAAGCGGTTCTATCTTCCACAGCATCATAATTAAAATAATCATAACTCGGGTAAAGCGCCCTAGCCAAAGTCGTTTTTCCACACTGCCGCGGGCCGGTGAGCAAGACAATTTTGTCTTTAAGTGCTTGTTTTACATCGAGAGAGAGATATCGTTTCATTTGGCTATTATGACACGTATTCCGTTTTAGTCAAGACCAAAACGGAATGGATGTCGGAATAGTCATGGATAATTACAGCGCTTTCTTCAACCACTCATCCGTCGCGACCAAGCTTTCATAAATAATATTTCCATCCGTCAACACATGTTCTTGCTCGGGGAATACGAGCATTTTGACAGGCTTATGTTGCGACTTGAGTGCGTGATAAAACTCATACGACTGAGAAGTGGGAACTCGCTCATCCTCTTTTCCATGTAAAATTAACAGCGGTGTTACAACATTTTTACTGAAAAAAATCGGCGAGCGTTGCAAATATAATTTGTCATCATTCCATAATGCAGCACGCAAATAATATTCCAAATAATACGGAATATCCGTCGTATTGGTAAAAGAAACAAAATCGGTTAATCCTGAACCTTCCACCGCTGCTCGAAAACGTTTCGATTGAGTGACAGTCCATGCGGTCATGTATCCACCATAACTCCACCCAAACAGAGCAAGATGTTCAGGATCCACTGTTCCACGTTGAATTAAATAATCCACTCCCGTCATGATATCGTCATAATCGCCGCCGTCTAAATCCCCCACATTCGCAGTCACAAACGATTTACCATAACCTCCACTACCCCGATAATTCGGCTGAAAGATTACGAACCCCAAATCCAATAATGTTTTGGGACACGCTGGTATCATCATATCGCCATATTCATCACATCCGCCGATGTATCGTTTAGCCCATGCGCCCGCTGGCCCGCCATGAATATCCACGACTAAAGGATATTTTTTCTTCGCATCGAAATTCGCAGGCGTAATCAAAATACCTTCAATTTCTGTATTATCTTTGGATTTCCAGCGAACCACTTCTGCATTTCCCAATGAAGTCAGTGCATCATTATTTAACTGCGTTATTTTTTCTAACACAAACGATTGAACCGGTACGCGATAAATTTCAGGCGCCTGATTTGGTGTTTCATAACCAAAACCAAAATAAGTTTGTGTTGCGTTTAAAGAAAGAGTCAGCGGTTCGATGAAACCGTCTTTCATTGTAGAAATTAATTTGACGGGAACCGTTTCATCCAAATGTATTTCATAAATTTGAGGACCGGCTGTTTTGTACCAGTCAAATACATAGAGCGATTGATTCGTAGCAGACCAACCGATAATAAATGGATGTTCATTCAACGTATTCGGCAAACAATGTGTTGTACTATTCTCGATTTGCATGACACAAATGTGACTGCTGTACATTGTGCCTGTATCGATATGCATTTTTGGATTGAAAGGTTTCAGATCGGCACGATACGCCAACCACTTTCCATCGGGAGAAAAAATGGGTTCATTGACGAAATGATCTTTATCATCCGGAATATTTTTTATTGTATGTGTTGTAAGTTTCAATAACGCAATTTTATTGTCGAGACTAAAACCAGCACCCGCTCGAGGTTGATAAGCAAATGCAATCGTCTGGCTATCAGGCGACCAATCAAATCCGCCATCAATGGTTGGAAGAAAATTCTGGTTGATACTTATTTGATTAGACGTGATGGGAATCGGCGGTTTTTTTGCGTTGATCTCGAGAAGATAAATACGATCGTTTTGATAATCTTTATCCACATCGATCGCTGTTAAGAAATGATTTTTCTTTTTTTCATCTGATGCGACGAATGCAATATATTTTTCATTAGGCGACCATTTGAATGCGGAAATATTTCTTTCTTTCCAAGACAGGATGGTTTGAGGTTGATGGGTTTTCAAATTAACTATTTTTATTTCTTGTGTTTTATCATTTTTTATCAAATAAGCTAAAAACATTCCATCCTTCGACCAGGTCGGAATAGAAATCGATTTATTTTTTTCTAAAAGAATGGTTTTACCGGATGGATCTTTGAGAAATAAAAAATAATCCCGGCGTTTTCCTTCTGGCACTGAAATAATTTGCGATGTGGTGTAGGCGATTTGTTGGCCATCGGGGGAAATGGCGATGTTACCGATGCGCTTGAAATGCAATGTGGTTTCGATTGAGGAATCAGCGAAAAGAGAAATGGAGTAAAATAAGAAAAATAAAAATAATAATTTTTTTATGTTCAATGTCCTGGTCTCCATCCATCATATCGGTACTGATTATAATACCTTTCTTTCGTTTTTCCGTTAGTTTCTTTTTCCTCTTCAACCGGGATCCGTTTCGTAAGATGAGAAAATATCCTGACGTTACCTCGTTTCATCTTAAACGTGGCTGCTTTAACGTTCCGACCTTCCATTGTCTGATAGCCTTCATCCGTCGTTTGTATTCCTACAGCCCCTGTTTTATCTTTATAACTTTTACTGGCACCATGCACGGTTCCCTGACGAAGCATAGCTAAAATATGGGCTGAAGAAAACTCAGGGTCAGAGTCGAAAACTTTTAATATGGGAAAACTAACAGACGCAAAAACGCGTCCTTCTGGCAACCAGGGTACATGCTGAAGATAGGCACGACGGCTCATGGCTTGCAAATACTCATCTCGGGAAGCAAAATCCTCTGGTGAACTTTCTTTTTCATCCCTCTCAAACCGAGCCTCATCCCCAAATTCAATAAATTCAGGAAGGGGGTTCGTGCGCGAAGATCTGTCTGACGAACGACTTGCTTGCGTTTCACTTTCTTTACTCGATTTGTGTTGTTCTTTTCTTTTGACATCCACTGATGGAGTGTTGATATAAACCAGTTGAGAGCTATCAATCGCCTTTTTCATCTCTTTTTTACTGGTTTCATAACGCTGCTTATCATCAGAAACCTGTGCAAGAGTAACAATCTCATTGTCAACTTGAAGATCAGTAGCAATCTGCGATAAGAATTCAATATAAAGATTGCGTATTGCTTTAGGGACAGACCTAATATTGCGATAGTAATAAGTTTCTATATCACCATTTTTCCCCATCGCACGATAAAAATCCCATGACATCTTATCTTCATCTTTAACAAAATTAAGAAATTTATTTAAGTAGTTAAGGATGTCTTCATAGTGTTTTTCATGGCGAGCAGCATTGAATAAGTTTCTTTCAAGAACATTTTTAATTCGCCGCATGTTTGCGTCATTCGTATCACAATAACCCACGTATATTTTATTATCTGATAAAAAAGCCGGAAAATTTTCTTCTAATAAAACGCGATGCAGCTCGATAATAAATTGAACTGCAGATAATCTTTGCTTCATATCCAAGATGACATGATCCACAGAAAAAAGATCCAATTCAAAAATAGCGGCAGATTTTGTCACCTTTGATTTAGAAGAGGATGGCAGCATTTTCCATTCAGATTCAGAGTAGTTAAGCAGAGCCAATTTTTTTCGATAATTTTCTAGTTGTTTGGGCGTCTTGCAATTTGAATATGTGCGAGCAAAAAAATGATAGGTAATAATCGGTTGTACAATCCTTAATAAAGCAATAGGAATCCAAGACAGACGTCCTAGCAGTTCTTCCATTTTTACCATGCCGTCCATTTCAAAATAAAATCCATATGGCTCTAGATAAAGAGAAAATCGTGGACTGCCCCCATTCAACATGACAGGCAAAACGACACCCACCATAAAATAGAGAGCTAACATATAATAATTTTGTGCGTCTTGTTTTTTAATTAACTCACGCAATTCTATTATTAGTTTTTCTGTCTCTTTTTTCGAAGACAGCCTTTGTTGGATTGTTCGAGAAGAGCGTTCCTGCTTATCAAAGCCTATCCCATTTGGGAATTTTTTTGCTAACCAATCAGCAGACTTTTTCCCTCCTTTATATAAAACAGGATAGGTTGCAATAGCATATGTAAGCGGCCCGGATAGCTCTTCATCAATCCCGAAAATAGGCAATATGTCGTGATACACCCTGAAAGTGACAAAAGCAAAGAAGTACATAGTCATCAAACTATTCAAAGGAAAATTAACTTGACGAGCTAAGACCGCTGTTTCTCTAAGCAAACCATGCACTGCGGCGATTTGTTGAATGTCAGGTAATGACTTTTGTTCTGTTTGATCCGGCGATTCCTGTTTCTTGCGCAACATACACCACTCTCTCGTTTTAATTTTAATGAGGAGCAATTATACCTTAATTTTGTCCAATATTAAAACAGAACTCGTTACCGTAAAATAGATAGATCCAGGTGCACCAGCCACGGCACCAGTTTTCGGATTTCAACACCGCTAGAAAACGTTTTTTCTCTACGGCAATTTTTAACAAGCTGGATGGCTTTTATATCGTGAAAGTTCGGTAAAAAATGATTAAATGCATGCGACGGATTTTCATCAGAAGATTTGATTTCAATAAGATGCGGTCGAGCAAAGAGCGCTCTCAGGATGACGCTTCGGTAGAGGTCGTGGATACCCGCTAATTTAATGGCAATGTCCCCTTTTCCTACGGTCGATAACTCCGCCAACTCGATGAGCGTTTTTTTGAAACCCTTTCTGTTTTATTCAAACTAAACCGCGTATGCGCATGACATAATGCCACGGCCAATGCATCTGCCGCATCCGCTTGAAGTTCGATCGAAATATTCAACAACCGCTTCACCATATGCTGAACTTGCGTTTTCGCAGCAGCACCATATCCCACCACCGATTGCTTCACTTGACGTGCAGAATATTCTGCAACGTTTTTTCCGAGCGCTACGATCGCCGCGCCGCGCGCTTGGCCTAATTTCAAAGCAGAACCTGGATTCTGATGCATAAACACTTGCTCAATCGCGGCTTCATGCGGTTGATGTAATTCGACAATCGATTGCAATCCCGTAAAAATTTTTTGTAATCGTTCCGCCATGGAGTACGAACCCAGACTCAAACATCCGCTATCCACATAACGCGTTTGATTCCCTTCCCACTGAATCACGCCATATCCTGTAAAACGTGATCCCGGATCAATTCCAATAATAATCGTCATTCCAATTCCACTAAAATATCTGCATTCGAATACACTTCCTGCACATCATCCAATTCTTCCAACATATCCGTCAAACGCATTAATTTTTCGGCAATTTCTTGATCTGTCACAGGCACACTGGTCGCTGCAATCATGGAAGTTTCTGCGTGCGCTGGCTCAAATCCTGCCGCAATCATTGCATCTTTAATATCTAAAAAATGATCCGGCGAAGTAATCACTTCAATACTTTTGTCATCGCGCACAATCACATCTTCTGCATTTTGTTGAAGTGCTAATTCCATAATCCGTTCTTCATCAGTGCCAGGAGGAAAAATCATTTGACCTAAATGCGTAAATAAATACGAAACAGAACCATCGGTTCCCAAATTGCCGCTGCATTTCGTGAAAGCATGCCGTATATCCGCAACCGTGCGATTGCGATTATTCGTCATGCAATCGACCATCACGGCCACCCCGCCCGGGCCATACCCTTCATAACGGACTTCTTCTACATCCATCCCTTCGAGACCACCCGCACCACGCTTGATCGCGCGATCAATTACATCTCTCGACATATTCGCGCCAAACGCTTTGTCCAACGCCGCGCGTAATCGAGGATTCGCATCAGCATCCGCTCCGCCTAATTTCGCTGACACCGTGACTTCACGAATTAATTTTGTGTAGAGTTTTCCTTTAACGGAATCTTGTTTCGCTTTGTGGCGTTTGATGTTTGCCCATTTACTATGACCGGCCATATGTCCTCATTAAAAAAACGTTACGGCGTAAATTAATCCTGTCATGCCAGCATGCTTCTAGCTGGCATCCAGAGTGGTTTCGATTAAGACTGGATGCCAGCCTTCGCTGGCATGACAGGGTCCGCAATATCTTTACGAACGCGAATACCTAACTCAATCAATTGCGCAGGATCAACCGATGAAGGCGCATCAGTCAGCGGACAACTTGCCGTTTGTGTTTTTGGAAATGCAATCACATCGCGAATCGAATCCGATCCTGTCATCCACATCGCTAAACGATCAATACCTAATGCGATGCCACCATGCGGAGGACAACCAAATTTTAATGCTGTTAACAAATGTCCGAATTTTGCATTCGCATCTTCTTCTGAAATATTCAAGGTGCGGAAAACAGCCATTTGCAATTCTGGTGAATTAATACGAATCGAACCACCGCCGATTTCAGTTCCATTGATTACCATGTCATATGCACGCGCGACGATTTTTTCAGGATCTTTCGATAATTCATCGATGCTCTGAATTTTCGGTGCCGTAAAAGGATGATGACACGCTGACAAACGGCCTTCCCCTTTTTCAAACATCGGAAAATCCACCACCCATAATGCACGCCAGTTTTTTTCAACCAAGCCACGATCATGGGCCACTTTAATTCGCAATGCACCGAGTGCATCATTCACAACCGGTGTTTTATCGGCACCAAAGAAAATAATATCGCCGACTTTTGCTTTCGTTCGCTCGATAATCGTTTTCACAACTTCTTCAGGAATAAATTTTAAAATAGGCGATTGCAAACCCTCTGCATTGAATTTGATATACGCCAATCCTTTCGCACCAAACAAACTCACATAGTGCGTGTAATCATCAATTTCTTTGCGGCTCAATTCTGCACCGCCCGGCACACACAATGCAGCGACGCGGCCATGTGGATCGTTCGCTGGCCCTGAAAATACTTTAAATTCCACCTCTTTCATCACATCATTTAACTGAATAAGTTCCAGTGGAATACGCAAATCCGGTTTATCAGAACCATAACGCATCATCGCTTCAGCATAACCCATGCGTGGAAATGGATCGGGCAAATCGACATTTAATATTTCTTTAAATAATCCGCGCATCATTTTTTCCATGATGGCTTGAATCGCTTCTTCATTTAAAAAAGACGTTTCAACATCGAGCTGAGTAAATTCCGGTTGGCGATCTGCGCGCAAATCTTCATCGCGAAAACAACGAACGATTTGATAATAACGATCCATGCCCGACATCATCAATAATTGTTTAAACACTTGTGGTGATTGTGGAAGTGCAAAAAAACTGCCGGGCTTGGTGCGACTCGGCACGAGATAATCGCGTGCGCCCTCGGGAGTGGCCTTCGTCAAAAAAGGCGTTTCGATATCCATAAATCCTGCATCATCCATATAGCGACGAATATAACGGATGATGCTCGCTCGCGTTTTCATTTTGTGTAACATATCGGGACGACGCAAATCGAGATAACGGTATTTCAAACGCACTTCTTCACCGACATCGTGATATTCATCAATTGGAAAAGGCAAAGGTTCTGCACGATTTAAAATTTTTAATTCCAGTGCATCGATTTCAATTTCACCGGTTTTTAATTCTTTATTGATCGTGCCTTCGGGACGTTTTCTCACACGCCCTTTCACTTGCAACACATATTCATTACGGACGGATTCCGCAACACGAAACGCTTCGACATTCGCAGGTGCAATCACAATTTGCACGATGCCTTCCCGATCTCGTAAATCCAAAAAAATTACGCCGCCATGATCACGACGTCGATGCGCCCAACCAACTAATTCCACTTCTTGATCTAAACATTCTGTTGTAACTTGCCCGCAATAATGACTACGCATGATGCATACCTCTCGCACTTGAATTTTAGTTTTTTAGCATCTCATCTTGCATCGACTTTTAAACGTTCTTCAATCGAAAAAACTCGATGCGGTATCTTAACCTTTTTCTATTTCTACCGTGTTGGGTTGGACCACTCCAAGCGAAATGACAAACTTCAACGCTTGATCAACGCTCATACTGAGCTCTATTAAATTCTTCCGTGGGACCATCAATAAAAAACCGGATGTGGGATTGGGTGTCGTGGGAACATACAGACTGACCATCGATTCTTCATTTAATTTTTGGTTCACTTCTGGAACCGCTTCGCCTGTTTGAAATGCAATCGTCCATACACCCACCCGAGGATATTCCACTAAAAATACTTTACGAAAAGATTGTCCGCCTGGCGTAAAAAGAGTGTGTACGATTTGCTTAACGCCCATGTAAACGCTGCGAACGATGGGAATCCGTGCGATCAAAGCGTCTCCCATCGCGACGAATCGGCTTCCTAAAAAATTCGCGACGAATAATCCCGTTAAAAAAATAATGAGTAGTGTAATGACAACGCCAATACCCGGGATATGAAAACCAATCAATGCATCGGGTTGATATTGTTTGGGCAACAATAACAATGTGTAACTTAAAATATCGACTAAAAATTTAATCGCAAGAATCGTGACCCAAATGGGCAGCCAAACCAATAATCCAGAAATAAAATAACGACGTATACGTGCCATCATGATGTTTTAGTCTCTGTAGTAGGAGCAGGTTTTTCGCCTGAACCTGAACCTCCGCCCGTGCTATCGCCCTGGGTGGAAGTTTCTTTTGCCTCTGGTTTCCCTTTGTTACGAAAATCCGTCGCATACCAGCCGGTTCCTTTCAATTGAAACCCCGCCGCTGAAATCAATTTCTGCAAAGTGTCTTTACCGCACTCAGGGCATTTTTTTAAGGATTCTTCAGAAATTTTTTGCATCGCTTCTAGCTGATGTCCGCACGTGGCGCATTGGTACTCATAAATCGGCATTGTCAACAGACCCTATTTTGAAGTATAACGAAAACCTCGTATTTTAACAGGAATCGACAGAAAGGCGATACACTCACATGACAAAAATACTAGTTCTTTATTACAGCCGCTACGGCTCTGTCAAACAAATGGCGCAATACATCGCGCGCGGCGTTGAATCGGTTTCAGGTGTCGAAGCGCGGATTCGCACGGTTCCTCCTGTTTCACCCAATACAGAAGCGACCGAGCCGACTATTCCAGACAGCGGCGCATTGTATGTGACCCTCGATGATTTAACCGAATGCGATGGATTGGCGCTCGGCAGTCCGACGCGCTTTGGCAATATGGCTGCACCGATGAAATATTTTTTAGATACGACGAGTAGTGTATGGCTCTCTGGAAAATTAGTGAATAAACCCGCTGCGGTGTTCAGCTCAACGGGGAGTCTGCATGGCGGACAGGAAATGACGTTGATGAGCATGATGATTCCTTTGTTTCATTTGGGTTACATCATGCTGGGGATTCCCTACACAGAAACAGATTTAAACACGACACAAAGCGGCGGTACGCCCTATGGTGCCACGCATTGGTCTGGCAGCGATGGGAAAAATCCCATTACAGAAGAAGAACAACGTCTGTGTTTTGCAATGGGAAAAAGACTCGCAACGATCGCACAAAAATTAAAATCATGAAAATAAAATCATTCGGATTTAATTTACTCGAATTGATGATAACACTTTCCATTATCGGTTTATTGTGCGCACTCTGTTTGCCGGTTTATTCAGATCATTTTATTCGAGCAAGACGCATGGAAGCTGAAATTCAATTAATTAAATTGGCGGGCGCATTGGAAAAATATTATTTGCTGAATAATACCTATGAAAACGCGACGCTCGACCAATTACATATTTCGGAAATCATTGCAGATCATCAATATCAGTTACAAATTGTTTCGACAGGGCGCGAAGATTTTTTGATTCAAGCGATACCGCTCGATCGACAAGCTGAAAAAGATAAGACTTGCGCTTCATTGTCGTTGGATAATACCGGAAATAAAGGTATTTCAGGGAGCGGTCCATTAACGGAGTGTTGGCAGTCATGATGAACAATACCATTTTAGCAGATGGTCGCTGGTCTGGAATACACGGCATCGGCCGATTTTCGACTGAAGTATTATCACGGTTGAAACAAGCCGATATTTTAACGGAGGGCCCTCATCCGCTCTCTCTTCAAAATATCATTTGGCAAACGCGACAACTGCATCGTTACAAAAAAAAATATAAGATTTTTTTTACGCCTGGATTTAATCCTGTTATTTATTCGCCGATTCATTTTTGATCAATTTTCAAGCGCCTTCTGCGTGATGGCTGCTGTTT
>Ga0207003_1041_pt2 | contig 26580 bp, 19 predicted proteins | sample Alteio_BWMinCont_89_FD_153474 | JGI IMG/M metagenome (GOLD analysis project Ga0207003, IMG submission 153474) | Enriched cells from forest soil in Barre Woods Harvard Forest LTER site, Petersham, Massachusetts, United States -... | ecosystem: Environmental > Terrestrial > Soil > Temperate forest >...
GCTTAATGCCGACGGCGACGATCCCGTTGGGGATGGCGCTATTGCTGCCGGCGAGATCCTGGTAGTTCTTCCACGAGGAGGAAACTTTCTGGTTGCTGGTGGAGCAGTTTCCGCCCGAGCAGGTCTGCGATGTGTCCCAGATGGCCTCTGCGGCATTTCCGTCGGCCAGTGTCAATCCGCAGGTCCAGATGGTGCCGGTGGCGGAACAGGGGGTGGTCAGGGTGGAACCGACAATCCAGTTGTAGGTTTGCCCGTAGGCGACACCAGCCTTATTCAATCCGCCGCCGGCGGTCCACAATTGCCCGAAATGGGGGCTCTCGTAGGCGAACCAGTACATTTGCGCGAGCCCGGAACTCCAGCCGATCAGGTAGTAGCGCGCGACCCAGGATGCTTGAATGTCGGGATCGGTCACCCAGGAATTGTTGCCCCAACTGCCCTCGGTGGACCACAAAGGTTTGGCGAGGTCGGTGGGGCTGAGTAATTTTGTGTACTGCTTGACGTTGCGGGCCAAGTTCTCTGGCTGGAGGCCCATGTCTTCGTAGAAGTGGGTATTGATAATGTCAACTGCAGCGGAACCGCGCGAGCCAGTGGAGCAATCGCTACCCGGAATGGGGGCGTTGGAGCCGGTGCCGTTGCAGTAGAGAAGGTTCTGGAAGACGGATGGGGAGCCACAACAGTTTTGTCCACCGTCGGAAGGGGCGACGACCTTGGCGGTGGAGTCGATGGCCGGGGCGGTGCAAGGAACTCCATTGACAGAACCAGTGCCGGTGATGATGCAGCGCACATCCTCAGTCATGCGCACCATCTGGGCATAGGTGGAACGCACCGAGATGAAAACCGGTGGAATGGTGTTCACCACGTTATTGCGGTACCACTCGTTCCATGGTTCCCAGTACCGGATGTGGGCATGGGTTTGGAGATAGACGGGGTCGTTGACGTGCTGCGCAAGAGCGGTGACGAAGTTGACATAGGTGGCATTGGTGCCGGAGCCGTCGGGGTTGATGTCCGTGGGCAAGTCGCAGCCGCCGTAGACTGGCGGGCTGGTGGCAAAGTCGCAGCCGGTATCGGTGGGATTACTGGAAGCCCATTTGGGAACTTGAGACACGGTGTAGACCACATTGGTGACGCCGTGGGCGTGAAGTCGCGCCAGCCAAGTGTCGAGCACGGTGAAATCATAGGTGCCGTTTTTCTTGTTGATCTGGGCCCATCGTGCCACGCCGGGGTTAAGATCGGAAAAGATACGAAAGGCACCGAAGCCGATATTCGGCCATGGGGTCGTGAGCGATTGCACGTGCAGACCAAAAAGCACGGCATTCTTCGTAGACATCATATTCACTGTCACGGTAGCAGCGCCCGGTACGTTGTTTGCCGTGGCCGTGATGTGCGCCGTGCCTGGATTCAGGGCGGTCGCCAAGCCGTTTGTGTCCACTGTGGCGACCGAGGACGCATCCGAGTTCCAGGTGAAGCTTGCGCCAGGGATGACGTTTCCGCGGGCATCCTGCGCCGTCGCAGTAAACTGGCGCGTTTTTCCGGCTAAGATAATTGCCTTCGACTCAGTCACAGTCACGCTCGCCACAGGCACTGGCGTGCCAGTCCCGCCCAACGAAAGCACAGCCGTTGAATCGGAAGCGTTACTGCCAAACGAAGCTGTAGCGAAAGCTGTGCCTGTAGCTTGCGGCGTGAACCTCACGATAAACGGCACGCTGTGGCCGGCTGGAATAGTGGTGGGGAACGAGACGCCGCTCAGAGTAAATTCTGAACTGCTAAGGTTGACAGAGGAAACGGTCACACTGGCGCCGCTGGCGCTGAGTGTGGCGGGGAGGCTGGTACTGGATCCGACCGCGACATTTCCCAAGGTCAGGCTGGCAGGGTTCACTGCCAACTGGCCGGTGCCGGTACCGGAAGCTGGGGTGGCAATGCCGGAAAGCGGAATGTTCAAGGTTGCATTGGAGGCGGAGGAGAGAATCGCCAGGTTTCCACCGGCGTTCCCCGCGGACTGCGGCGCGAAGGTGACGTTCAAGTTCAGGTGCTCACCCGCGGCGAGAGTGACTGGGCGGTCGAGGCCGTTGACACTGAACCCTGTGCCGGTGACAGAAACCGAGGACACGGTCACACCTGCGCCGACGGCACTGAGCGTGGCCGGAAGACTGGTTCTGGATCCGACCGCAACATTTCCCAATGCCAGCCGGGAATGGCTCGCTGCCAACTGTCCGGTTTTGCTGCCGCTTCTGGAAGTTGGAGTGCCTGTCCCCGAAAGGGGAATATTCAAGGATTGATTGGAGGCAGTGGAGGTAATCGTCAGGTTTCCGCTGGCGCTTCCGGCGGACTGCGGCGTAAAGGTGACGGTGAAGGTCGCGCTCTCTCCGGCCGCGAGAGTGACTGGGTGGTTGAGACCGTTGACGCTGAACCCTGTGCCGGTCACAGAAGGTGAAACCGTTACCGGGCGATCCACTGCATCGCTAGTAATCGCAAAGCTTCCTGTGGTGCCGGGTGTAAAGCTGATGCTCAAAGCCACATTCTTCCCCATGACACCCGTCACGGGAGGGGCTGAGTGTGCCAGGGAGCGACGGATCATGGAGAACATGTTCGCAGTGGAATCTGCGTTGGCGACGGTGGCCGCAGCTCTGCTGCTGTTGGTGGCCGTCGCCATCAAGGTCTTACTTGTTCCCACCGGCACGCTACCAAAACTGACCATGCCGTTTGATGTCGGCGGTTGCTGCGAGGCTACACTCATGCCCTGACAGCCAGCCAGCGTAATTAAGGCCGCCAGAACCAGCAACAACTCACAACTTACACAATGCTTCCATCGACAACCACTGCTTGTATGAGACCGCAACTTCATAGTCGGTTCCCTCGAATTTCTCCAGTGGAACCAGGGGAGACGATGGCCTATTGTGTCTGCCGCCAGGGCGAGCGAGAAGGTCCCAAAAGGGAACTGCACGAAAGGTCGAGGCGAAGTGCGGGAGGCGTCCAAAAGCGAACTTGGTTTGAGACCTTGGTGCGTTGGTTGGGGCAAGGCAGTGCTCTTCGGATCGACACACTCTTCCATAAGTGCATCTCTGCGAAGTCACACTTAGCTTTTGCGGGTAGAGGCTGTCCTGATCGTCCGCATGCACAAAGGCTGAGCACGGCGCCTCAAGGAGCGGAGGAAGTGAGCAGGATCGGCTTGATACCGACGGGCACGGTCCCGTTGGGGATGGCGTTATTGCTGCCAGCGAGATCCTGGTAGCTCTTCCAGGCGGAGGAGATGTTCTGGTTGCTGGTGGAGCAGTTTCCGCCCAAGCAGGTCTGCGAGGTGTCCCAGATGGCCTCGGCGGCATTTCCGTTGGCCAGCGTGAATCCACAGGACCAGACGGTGCCGGCGGCGGAGCATGGGGTGGTCAAGGTAGAACCGACGATCCAGTTGTAGGTTTCGCCGTAGGCGACGCCAGCCTTATTCAACCCGGCGCCGGCGGTCCACAATTGCCCGAAGTGGGGGCTGTCATAGGCGAACCAATACATCTGCGCCAGCCCGGAACTCCAGCCGATCAGGTAGTAGCGCGCGACCCAGGATGCTTGAATGTCGGGATCGGTGACTGCGGAATCGTTGCCCCAGCTGCCCTCGGTGGACCATAAAGGTTTGGCGAGGTCGATGGGCCTGAGTAATTTTGTGTACTGCCCGACGTTGCGCGCCAAGTTTTCTGGCGGCAAGCCCAGGGCTTCGTAGAAGTGCGTATTGATAATGTCGACTGCGTCAGAACCGCGCGAGCCAGTGGAGCAATCGCTCCCGGGGATCGGCGCGTTTGGACCCGTGCCATTGCAGTAGAGGAAGTTCTGGAACACCATCGGGGAGCCACAACAGTTTTGCCCGCCGTTCGATGGGGACACGATCTTTGCGCTCGGGTCAATCGCGCTGGCGGTGCAGGGAACCCCATTGATGGAACCCGTGCCCGCGATGATGCAGCGCGCATCCTCGGTCATGCGAACCATCTGGGCGTAGGTGGCGCGCACGGAGATGAACACTTGCGGGGAGGTGTCGACGATGTTGTTGCGGTACCACTCGTTCCAGGGTTCCCAGTACTGGATGTGGGCATGCGTCTGCAGATAAGTGGGGTCGTTTACGTGCTGGGCCAGAGCGGTGACGAAGTTGATATAGGTAGCATCGCTGCCAGAGCCGTCGGGGTTGAGGTCGGTGGGCAGGTCGCAGCCGCCGTAGACTGGGGGGCTGGTGGCAAAGTCGCAGGCGGTATCGGTGGGATTACTGGAAGCCCATTTGGGGACTTGAGACACGGTGTAGACCACATTGGTGACGCCGTGGGCGTACAGTTCCGCCAGCCAAGTGTCGAGCAGGGTGAAATCGTAGGTGCCGTTTTCCTTGTTGATCTGGGCCCAGCGAGCGATGCCAGGGTTGAGATCGGAAAAGATACGAAAGGCACCGAAGCCGATAGTCGGCCACGGGGTAGAGACCGATTGCACGTGCAACCCAAAAAGCGCGGCGTTCTTCGTAGAGGAATTGACCGGGCCGTTGGTTGTCGTCGGTTGTTTCGAAGCGACGCTGATGCCTTGACAGCCAGCTAAAGTAATCAGGGCAGCCAGAATCAGCAACAGCTCCCAACCTGCACCAGGCTTCCCTCGACGAACAGGGCTTGTTTGACGCCACGCCTTCATAGTCGGCTCCACTAATAATTTGTCCAGCGGAACCAGGGGAGATGAGTGTCATTGTGGCTTTCGCGGGGACGAGCGAGAAGGTCCCAAAAGGGAACTGGGTGAAGGGTCCAAAAGTATATCGCGGGTAACACAAGGTAATGCTTTTCGGCCCGGTGGTGGGGTGACGCAAATTTGATTCTCGGTTGACATTCCGTGCCGGGGGCGTAGTATAGTTCGCGTCTGACGGAAGCCTGTGATGACCGGGAAGGTCATCACCAAGGCCAGTGGAGTCTTTGCGCCGGATTTCGCGGCTGCTCCTGTCAGCAACAAGTCTCGTTGTTGTGCTGGGTAGTGCTGGCGCCGTGGCCCGCCTAAGGGCTGGAGCGATCCCCCCGGCCCAAGCACAAATGCGAGTTACTCCTATAATCAATTACCATGTCGTAGAGAGGACGGGAATTCCATTGCGAGAGAGATTTTGGTTTTTACGCGGGATCAGAAGAAGGACAAGGACGGCGCGCTTCCAGACATTCAAGACCTATGTCCAGGAACTTAGAGCAGCGTCGGCGGACAGCGATCGCGTCTTGCGAGTGCTGGACCTGGGCGGTACCAGAATGTTCTGGGAACAGTGGTGGAAGATCTCGGAGCAGGATCGGCTGCATGTTACTCTGCTGAACGATTACAAATTAGAAGAGGCCGAGCGGACCCAGGGCGGTACCCGGCTGATTGAGAATATTTGCCGGGACGCGACCACGCTCACGAACGCGGAACTGCACAACTATGACATCATATTCGCGAATAGTTTTCTTGAGCATCTGCGGACGCGCGACGACCAAAAGAAACTAGCCGACGCGATTATGGCCAGCGGTTTGCCGTTCTTCATTCAGGTTCCCAATAAGTACTCTCCCGTTGACCCGCATCGACCCTACGCGCCGTTCTTCGCGATTTATCCCTCATTCATCCGATCACGCTATGGACCGGGCCCGAAGACAACGCTGATGAACGGCCGCCGCTGGAGAATGGATTACAATCCGCTTGGACTGCGCGACATGCAGGCCCTGTTTCCTACAGCGACGTTCAAAGTGGAAAAGCCGTTCGGCATTCCGATGTCGATTCTGGCGTTTCGGGCATCATCCTCAGCAAAGGCTGTAATGGCCTGAGCCGCCTCGAGCCGCATGATACCCTCCCTACTTGTGATGGCCTACAGCGGTGCGGCAGGCCTGAACGTCGCTTGCACTCACCGGGACGTTAATGGGCTTTCCATCTCGCGTGGGGCTGCCCACGCCCTTTACGACCGGGTCAAAGCAATCCTTCCAGAGACCATTGTCTTTCTTCCATTGCCCTGGAATGAATCCGAGGTTCTTGCATTCGCTGACTATTTTCTGGCAAGCCGGGTTGCTTTGGGCGGCGGGATGCGCGCTCGGGGTTGGAGCCTGCTTGCTAGTGCCGCCAGTTGATGGAGTCTGCGGGCTGCTGGTGCTGGTTGATGGGTGCATCCCCGTCTGTGCCGTAACATCCCCCACGATCATGACGGATGCAATAAACATGAATGCCACGAAGATTCGACTGATTGTTTGCCTGCTCATAATGCTCCCTCCGGTTGGCAGCTGAAGATTGTTAACCCAAACAATATACCTTAACCTGTCAAGCCCGCCGCTTCTCGGTTCTGGCTTGTGCGCGACGAGCAAGTTTCCCAGATGAGTTGGCTTCGTCAGTCGTTGTCAGGAGCCGCCGAAACGTAGCGCACCATACAGTTCGCGGGGTTAAGAAAGCAAGTTGTGGCGTACTTGGAGCCCGTGATCGGCACAAAGGGCCGCGGCTGCTGGCTCCAGTCGAAGAAATCGTATAGGGAGTAGTTGTTCGGAGACGAAGACGTGTCCTGCACGAAAAAGTCAGCATAGGGCCACTGCGGAGGCCCAATCGTGCCCAACGAACCTCCGCTACTTCCGAAGACGTACTCGACAAAATTCAGCATGCTGCCGAAATCATGGCAGTAGAAGTTAGGGCAAGTGGGGTTGGAAGACGGGCCAGAAATATATCCTTGCTTGGCGTATGGCGACACCACCAGCAGCGGCACGCGAAATCCGTAGACATACTGTTGACCATTACCGGAGCTGCCAACATAGCCAGGATTTCCACCGCCGATTGTTGTGATGGGGTTGACATCATCGTAGAAGCCGCCCCAGTCGTCCCAGACAATCAGGACGACTGTACTTCCCCAATAATTACATTGCACTGGGAGTGCGTTGCCGGAGTTATCGTAACCGCCGACGGCATTGACGATCGACGCCACCCATGAGGGGCCGGCGTCCCGGCCGGTCGCTCCCGGATGGTCAGACCAATTGCCGTCTGGAATCACCCAACTTACTTGAGGGAGTTGGCACGACTGGCTGCCATTTCCGTTCACGGCGAGATCGGTCAACACCTGCGCCGGAGTTGTCACCACTTCACCGTTCTTGAATGCGGGCCCGTTGCAGTTGCCTCCAAAGCCACTGGATTGGCAAATGTGGTCAATGGAGTTCGGCGCCGTCCATCGCGAAGTCTCTCCCCAGCCGTAGTATCGCCAAGTGATGCCAGCCGACCCGAGCACGTCGGGCAGGGTGTTGTGTTCGTAACACGGAAACCCTTGCGGGGCGCCTGCAGGATCCTTGGGTGTGTATCCCTTGCCGTACATTCCGGAAGGATTCACCTCCTGTACGTAGTCACTAAAATTGGAAGTGCACCCGTAGCGTTCGCTGCTGATCGAAGCGGGATGTTCGTCCGCAAACCAGTTGTAGTAGTTCGTCGGGTAGGCGATAGGGGCGGCGGTTCCGGAGAGAAGAAACATGTGCGCGGCATAGCTCGGCCCCTGATTGGTTTGAAACATGTAATTGGCGAACCCGTATTGCTCGGCGAGCTGGAAGTACGGATCCAGGATGCCGTGAACTCCGTCGAACTTCGTGTTCGGAACATAGGTGTACTGCGGACAATATTGATAGTTAGTATCGGAACACTTGGGAACGACGCAGCCCGCAGACACGGTAAGCGGTATGTCGCAAGCCCCGTCCATTTTGCCCCCGTCGTACATCGGCACCCAGGCGCTGTGTATGTGAGCGGGATCGAGACAGGCGTCCAACGGCATAGCCGTCAGGGGGATTGCGGTTCCGTGACAACTGCCGCTGCTCACCAAGTGCGCGCCGTTATTGATCAGGGTCTGGTCCGCGCCGAACAGGTTGGTCGGCGTACGATTCTCTTGAATGATCATGATCACGTGTTGAATCTTGGTCTGCGGTGTTGCTGGCGCCGGAGGAGGTGGGCTCGACGACGAGGTTCCCCCCCCGCAACCGCCCATCAGGGCCAGCAGGGCAGTAGCGCAAAGAAGAAGCCCACTGAACCAAATCAATCCGGGCCGGCCTAACATCTTTCGCATTCGTTGTGTTCCTCACTGGTTTTGGATGCAGCTATAAACCCAGTTTGCCGTAGTTCCACTCGCAAGGGAGGCATTCTAAGATGCACATTTTGTCGGCTTGGGTTATGTGTCGGACTCCTCCCGGCCCTTCCGAACGACGGTCGGTTTTGTATCGGCAGTGCGCGAACTAACCGCGATCGATTGCTGGCCGCGTCAACCATCGCCATGCAGTTGCAGTGATATCGCGGAGAGAACGGGTAGGTTTCCAGTGCAGAACTTGTTGCGCGTACGTGGGATTCGCTACCAGCGCGGGCGGATCTCCGGGTCTGCGCGCCACGATCGTCTTGCGAACGGTTTTACCCGTCACCTCTTCGACCATCTTTATGACTTCCATGACCGAATGGCCCTGCCCGGTACCCAGGTTGGCAGCAATAGAATTGCCTCCATTCGCCAAGTGCTGCAGCGCCTTGACGTGGGCGGCGGCGAGGTCGTTCACGTGGATGTAATCGCGAACGCAGGTGCCGTCTGCGGTGGGGTAGTCGTTGCCGAGGATCTTGAGTTCCGGACCTGAACCCTGGGCAGCCATCAGAGCCAGCGGAATCAAATGCGGTTCCGGATCATGGCATTCGCCTATTTCTCCGCTCTCATCCGCCCCGGCGGCGTTGAAGTAGCGCAGGCTCGCGTAGCGCATCCCATAGGCATCGCTGTAAGCTTCCAGCGCCCGCTCGAAAAGCATCTTGGTGACTCCGTAAGGATTCACCGGCAGGCGAGGATTGTCCTCCGCAATCGGAACCGCCGCTGGCACTCCGTACACCGCGCAGGTCGAGGAGAAGACAAAGCGTTGAACTCCGGCGTCCACGCAGGCGTTCAGCAATGCCAAAGCTGCTTCCACATTGTTATGGAAATACTTGCGCGGATTCTGGACCGACTCGCCGACGTAGCAATGGGCAGCAAAATGCATCACAGCCTCCACGCGCCGCAGTGCTGGGATCAATTTCTCGGGATCTCGAATGTCGCCGCGGATGAGTTCAAATCCACGGGCGAGGAATTCAAATCCGGTAGAAAGATTGTCGTAGATCAGTACTTCGTAGCCCTCGCGGCGAAGCGCGCGGGCCGCATGGCTTCCGATGTATCCCGCCCCTCCGGTAACCAGTACCGCCACCCCGCCTCCTGAAGATCGGCATTGACGTGCAAGCGAAGAGTGTCAGTGTAGCAGACATCGCAGATCTGGGGAGCCGCTGGAACAGAGATTTTGATTCTCTTATACCCCAAGGCGCGCAGCTTTTATGCGGGCAACATGCCGCTAACAACTCCAGCAAACACGCAGAATTTAACTTGACAGTAAACCGTATTGGAAGCATGATGGCTGCCGGCACAGCCAGGTCGCTCCCGCTGCCTGCCGACCCCAGGGAAGTATTTTCCGGTTCCGAACTCAAGGAATGTTTCAGGAGGGTCCCCCTATGAGAAGTGCCGCGAAGAGAATGTCGCTCACAGTGTGTCCGCTGCTGCTACTGTTGTTGAGCACGGCGGGCTATGTCCAGGGTCAAACCCTGCCTACCTTTCAGCACATCGTAATCGTGTTTCAGGAAAATCGCACGCCCGACAATTTGTTCGGCTCGGGAGGCAAAGGCGCAACCTCTGGATGCGGAGTCGAGGACCCCTTTGAGCCGGGTGTCGACATCCAAAACGGAGGCCAAGCCAAAGGCATTGGAGTTATCTGCTTCACCCCGCGAGCCATAAACGATTCCTGCGACCCAGGCCACTTTCACAGCGATTTCGAGAACATGTGGGACAGTGACCACCTGGACGGTTGCAGCGCGCAGTCTACCTGCCCAACGAACGGTTGCTACTCCGCTGTGCCCCTGCCAGACGTGCAGCCCTACTTCGATATCGCCACGAATTACGGCTTCGCCAATTACATGTTTCAAACCAACGAGGGCCCGAGTTTCCAGGCCCACCAGTTCATCTTTTCTGGCACCTCGGGGCCGATCGGCACACCGCCAACCATGTACTACAACTACTTTGGGGAAAACAATCCGCCCAACGCTTATCTCAATAACACGGGCTGCTCAGGGGGGGACAACAGCCTGGACAGCGTGCCAGGCATCGACCCTAACGGTCAGACCCACAATCCCTGGTACATCCCTCCAGGCCTCACCTTCAGCTATCCCTGTTACACGCACAACACCCTGATCGAGCTGCTTGAGCAACCCATACCAAAGATCACTTGGAAGTACTACGCGCCGGGCGAGAACTCGATCTGGACGGCCCCGACCGCCTTCTCGAATATCTGTGGTGGCATCGACAAACATCCCTGCCCCAATTTTCACGGAACCGGAAAGTACGTCAACAACTTGATTCTGGAGAGCACGAACCACCTGACGCCGGTATTTACTGACATCGTCAACTGCAACCTGGCGCAGGTCAGTTGGGTTATTCCGGATGGGAAATGGTCGGATCATCCGGGGCTTACCACGAAAGCTGGACCCGGTTACGTGGCCAACCTGGTGGATCTCATCGGCAACAGCAACTGCAAGGATTCGAACGGTCAGACCTATTGGCAGGACACGGCGATTTTCATTGCCTGGGACGACTGGGGTGGATGGTTCGATCATGTGAACCCCAACCACGCGCCTGGGCTGGGCGTGAAAGTGAACTGTCCGGACTGGGGCTGCGGGTACACTTACGGCTTTCGTGTGCCTCTATTGGTGGTCTCTGCCTACACCAAGGCGGGATATGTGTCCGGCGACACGCGGACGGTCGGCGAAACCCAAAAATACGTTCATGATTTTGGCAGCGTCCTGGCGTTCATGGAAAATAACTTCCTGGGCTCCGGAAAAATCGGCAAGATTAATCAGCAGTACCCGTTTGCTGACGCTTTCGCGCCGGATAGCATTGGTGGCAACATTCCGCTGTCGGATTTCTTTGACACGGCGAACTACCGGCCGTTTACCCCGATAGACCCCACCACGGCGTACCCGCTGAGTTATTTCATGAACATGCAGGGCAACCCGGAGGGCCCAGACGATTGAAGGAAGGACTTCAAACCTGCAGTTGCCACAGTGCTGGCGGCAGGACCGTTGTGTTCCTAGTAATAGGCCTAGCGCTAGCACCCCACTTGTGGGCGGGACCGAAATACAAAGTGCTACATGCGTTCGGGAAAGCCAAAGATGGCGGGGGGCTGTTCGCCAGCGTGGCTTTCGATCCAAAGGGCAATTTGTATGGAACAACCTCGGGTGGTGGGCAATACAGCTCCGGCACAGTGTTTAGGCTCAGCTCCAATTCGAAGGGCCTGTGGCTAGAGAGCATTCTGCACAGCTTCTGCAAATTACCCCGCTGCACCGACGGGTCGCTGCCGATGAGCACGCCAGCCTTCGATTCTTCGGGCAATTTGTATGGAACCACGCGGACGGTGACATTCCAGATGTCGCCGCCCGCGGACCCGGGCGCAACGTGGAGCTTCCGCGTAATCTTCAATGCAGGCGAGAATGCTAATCTGATATTAGATCACGCCAACAATCTATACGGAACCATCGGAGGAGGTAAATACGGTTACGGCGCGGTCACAGAGGTTTTTCCAGGTTCGCATGGTTGGGAGGCAAAGTACCTTTACAGTTTCTGTCCCGTTTATAAGTGCGCGGATGGGGACGCGCCAACGCAGTACCTGAACTGGGACCTGGCGGGTAGCCTCTACGGTACCACCACAGATGGGGGAACCGGGCAGTACCATCTTGGCGTCGCCTTTCAGCTTAAGCACACGGCCAGCGGCTGGAAGGAGCATGTGCTGCACAGCTTCCCAGCGTACCAAGGAGACGGTTATCCTCAGTCATCGGGCCTGACCGTGGACAGTCATGGTCGTCTCTATGGGACCACGGTGAGGGGAGGCAGTAACGGCTGCCAAGGCACGGGCTGCGGCTCGGTGTTCGAGCTTACCCGCCAGCAGGATGGGACCTGGAAAGAGACGATCCTTTATAACTTTCCCAAGCTGAAGGATGGAGCTGGCCCGGGCGGCGGTCTGGCCATGGATCGGGCGGGGAATCTGTACGGGACTGCAGGCGGTGGCATCGGGCCGTGCGGTGGCGGCTGTGGGGTAGTGTTCAAGATGACACCGAACGGGAATGGCAAATGGACCTATACCGTTCTGCATCGCTTCGTCGGTACGGACGGCGCCCTACCCGTGGCTGGTCCGACCCTGGACCGTAAGGGCAACATCTACGGGACGACAAGCGTCGGCGGCGCGTATGGTGCTGGCGTCGTCTACGAGATCACCCCCTAGCTGTTCAGTTAGGAATGTCGGCGGCTCCTTTGCCGGTGGACCCGCGCTGGGCTTGGTGCAAACTCTTTCATCTTGACAACCGTCTCTGATGTAAGCAAAATTTCGGCCTGGTGCTGGTGCCGAGTTTCCGAGAGCTTGGACCCTCCTTGCGATTCTTACATCTCCCTAAGTACGTAAGGCTGCACAAAGGACATCTAGATTCAGCCATAACCATCCGTCGCGTTGGGAGGAATTCGTGTGAAAAACTCTAAGAACGCGTACGCCAACGAGAATCGCCGGCCTGATTCTCGAGCGAAACATGCTAACGTGGCAGAACCCGGCCACTCTAAGTACTGCGGGGGTGGGGACCAATGAAACTGTTGCGCACATTGACCGCCGCCGTGGCCGGCCTGATCGCTGGAGCAGGATTTGCCACCGCCCAGACCTGGCAACCTCTAAAGCATCAACCTAATTTCGGTGGCGTCGGAGCCATGCTGCTACTGACCGACGGCACCGTTCTGGTGCACCGGGAGCCGCTAAATGCAGAACACTGGCACAAGCTGACGCCGGACATCCACGGCAACTACGTCAACGGGACCTGGAGTCAGGTCGCCTCCCTCCCGGGCGGATACGGCCCTTTCTTTTTCGGCTCGGCCGTATTGTCCGATGGCCGGGTGGTAATTGAAGGCGGAGAATTCATCAACGGCCAACAGGTCTGGTCGACTCAGGGAGCGATCTACGATCCGTTGAAGGATCAGTGGACGTCCATTCAACCTCCCAGCGGGTGGAACTTTATTGGCGACGCCACAGCCATGGTTTTGCCCGACGGGACCTTGATGCAGAATGATTGCTGTGATCTGCCGCCCATGGCCGCTCTGCTGGATGCTAAAACGCTGACCTGGACTCCTACCGGTATGGGCAAGTTCGATAGCTATCAAAAAGAGGGAATGACCTTATTGCCCAGCGGAAAAGTGTTGGACGTTGATTGCTACGAAATGATGTACCAGCGCGATGGTATGAACTCGGAGGTTTACGATCCCAGCACGGGCGCATGGTCGAGCGCCGGAAATACCGTGGCACAACTCTGGAACTCAGCGGCAAATTGCGGCGGAGAGAAAAAGTCGAATCATGAGATCGGCGCGGCGGTTTTGCGGCCCGACGGAACCGTTTTTGCAACCGGAGCAAACAGCTGCGCCGGCGGACACACCGCGATTTACGATTCGAAGACCGGGACTTGGGCGGCAGGTCCTGACTTTCCAAACAATCTGAACATCGCCGATGGTCCGGCGGCGCTAGAGATAAATGGCAAGGTGATTATGATGGCCAGCCCTGGTTTTCGGAAGCCGCCATCGACCTTTTTCGAGTGGGACGGGAGCCGCCTGACCAAGATCCCCGGACCGCCCAACGCGCCCTACGATTCGTCCTTCCCCGGGCACTTGCTCGAACTGCCCAGCGGCCAGTTGCTGTTCACGGATCTAACGGAGGACGTCGAAGTCTTTACCCCGCGCGGTACTTACAGCAAAGCTTGGAAGCCCACAGTTACATCTTCTCCGCATGCGCTGACTCGGGGCAAGTCTTATGTGATCCATGGAACGCAGTTCAACGGCCTCTCGCAGGGCGCCATGTACAACGATGATTTTCAGGATGCGACAAACTATCCCTTGGTCCGCATCGTGAACCTCACAACCAAGCATGTTTTCTACTGCCGCACCCACGACCACAGCACTATGGCGGTTGCGACCGGCAGCGAGCCGGTGTCGACGCATTTCGATGTGCCGGCCCACATGGAAACCGGCCGCAGCAACCTATATGTCGTAGCGAACGGTATTCCGTCAGCCCCGGTTGCGGTCACGGTGCAGTAAATCACCGAACGGACCGAGTCATTTGGCCGGCAGTGATCCAGGCGCAGAGGTCACGCGATGTGGGTGAGTTCCGATAAGTCTCCAAGAGGATCCATCGAGGTCCTGCTCACGGACGGGCATACCCGCGCGACCCTGGCGGTGGCCCGTTCTCTTGCGCGCCGCGGTATATCCTTTGTCGCCCTGTGCCCACGGCCGCAGAGTATGACATTCTGCTCCCGCGATGTGAAGCACGCGGTGGTGACGCCCGACCCGTTTTCTCAACCGGATGCTTTCGTGCGCTTTGTTCTCGAACTAATCCAAAAGCATGAAATCCGTCTGGCGGTTCCAATAACCGATCGAGCGCTGGTGTTGTTCGAAAGGCATCGGAACGAACTGGAGCAACATACAAAGCTCGCGATGGCCCGGTCTCAGGCGCTCAGGCGCGTTTTGGACAAACGGGCAAACCTCGAACTGGCTGCCGCGCTCGGGATTCCCTGTCCACGCCAGTTCCGGCTCGAGGATCGGCGGCAAATCCCAGAAATGATTCGAGTCCTGGGCTTTCCCATCGTGATCAAAAGGTCCGGAGATCCCATTGAGGCTCATATCCCGAATTTCAAGTTTAAGGTTCTCTACGCCTTCAACGAGGCTGAGCTTCGGTTCTACATCGACCAATACTGCCTAAATGGGGAGCATCCTCTTTTTCAGGAGTGTGCCACGGGAAAGGTTCACGATCTGTGCTGCTTCGCCGCGCGGGGAGAACTCCTGGCGGTTCACGAATACGATGCGATTCGCCGCTTCAACGGAAGTGCCATTCTGCGGAAGATTGTTTCCCCCAGCCCAGACTTGGTTGAGCACTCCCGTAATCTGCTCGCCGCCCTCGATTGGGACGGGGTTGCCCATGTCTCCTTCTACATCGGCAAGAATGGCCAGAAATGGTACATGGAAACTAACGGCCGATTCTGGGCCTCGGTGGAAGGATCGGTGTACGCTGGATGGGATTTCCCGGCGTGGACCCACGAATACTTCCTGCACGGCAAGAGGCCCAAGCCGGGGCCAATCGCGCTTGGCAGTTCGACTTGCTGGCACACTGGTGATTTGCTCTGCGCCCTGAAGTTTATGATCGGGAGGGGCGAAATCCCGACCCCTGGCACCACCCCAGGAAAGCTTCGCGCAGCTTTGCAATCTCTTGGCGGATTCCGGCCAGGAATTCACAGCGACATTTTTCGCTGGAACGACCCTCTTCCGGCGATCGTTGAACTTTGGCCATACTGCAACCGGGCGGTCGGTTTGTTTCGGGGCAAAGCCTGGTCGTACTCGAAAGCGACGCACATCTTGTTTCCGACAAGCCCGAACTTTGACGACCGGGCTCGACCGCTTACGTTGGATAACGGCAAACCTGCTTCAAAGAAGAAGGAGACTGGCGCTCCCTTGGAGCCCGATCCGGGAGCGAACTGAGGACCTTCTCACGGGTGCGGACCCGTGTCTTCGCTCTCCTGAGTGCAACTTCTCGTCCAATAAATTTACTCTCCGCAAGAATCGCAGGCGACCGGTTGATCCGGTCACCTTGTTCTTGCGGAAGGCAACTTGAGCGGGACGAGCTTTCCTTACCCGGGATGTATCAGTGTCGAACTTCGACGATGGGATTAATCGTCGTCGGGATCGGTGGGTGTTCTCTTGTCTTCCAGAAAATGTTGAGCATCCAAAGCAGCCGGGATGGTCTGAAATGTCAACGGGGCCTGGTTGAAGTCGAAGCAATCCGAAAGGTCGCCGGTGTTGCTGGTGGCGTCAGCGTAGGCGGGCGAAGCTCCTGGTGAAACGTTGGACACACCGAAGGTTCCCTCGATGAATTTCAGAATGCTGCCGAAATCGTTTACCTGATGAGAGATGTATGCTGCCTTCGCATACGGTGAGACCACGATCAAGGGCACGCGGAAACCGTATTCATAGGAGTTGATGACCCCCGGACCACCTGAGACCTTGGGGCTGACGTGGTCGTACCAGCCTCCCCAGTCATCCCACGTGATAATGATGGCTGTGTTCGACCAGTATTGACTGTTGCCAATGGCGTTCACCACCGCCGCCACCCACGATGGTCCGGAGCCGTCGTTGATTGCCGGATGATCAGATTCTTGCCCGCTGGGAATGACCCAGCTCACGCTGGGGAGCTGTCCGTTCGCAATATCGGTCAACACTTGTGTGTTTTGCAGGATGACGTTGTTGTTGTACTCGGGGCTCGTGCAGGATTTGGGCGGGGTTGCGCTTGGTACACACATGTGCTTAATCGCCGTGGGGCCGTTCCAGATAATCCCTGCCGACGGCGAATAGTATCGCCAAGTTATTTTGGCGGCATCGAAAATATCGGTCAACGTGGGATGATCAAAACACGGGTACACCTGTTGCGACTCGTTGCCATTTTGATCGATCAAATCCACCCTTTCCTCCGGTGGGGCTATACAACCGGCGAGACCAAAAGGGTCTATACCAAAAAACGGATTCTCGGCCACAAACAGGGGACTGCCGACGCTAGGAGCAGAAGTTCCCGAAATGATGAACTGATGTGCCGGGAAGCTTGGCCCTTGGTTGGTCTGGAACATACGGTCGCCAAAAGTGTAGGTTTCTGCGAGCTGGAAATAGGGCGCTACATCGCTGGCTTGGACGTACTGGAACCAGGGGTTGGGCGGAGGGCAAGTCGGAGGCGCGCCTTTCTTGCAATGCACTCCATTTAGATCGCCCCCGTCCATCTTGCCGTTGTCATACAATTCCAGGAAATTGACGTGACCGTGGCCCATATCAAAGTCGGTATTCAAAGGGCCAGGCACCAGCGTAATCTGTTTGCCGGTGTGGTCCATCCCCGAACTCGCGATGTCGGCGCCGCGTTGGATCAGGATGGGATCGTGAAACAAGTTGTCGGGGGTCCGATTTTCCTGGAAAATCACAACCACATGCTGGATCTTTGATGATGGCGGTGGCGGCGGAGGTGCCGTCGACGCCGATCCCCCTCCACAACCGCCCAGCATCGCCAACAGGCTAATGGTGAAAAGCAGCAGCCCACTCAGCAATATCATCCCGGGTCGGCCTAACATCTTTCGCATGATGGTGTTCCTCGCTTTCGTTGACGCTGCTTTAAACCCTGATTCGCCTAATTCCACTCGCAATTGTGCGATGTAAGACGCATGTTTGGTGGCTTGAGTTGGATCGGAATGGCTACGTCCTCAGCCAAGCCCAGTGGAATTATAGCCTTAGGTTGCGTTCCTCGTACGCCGCATCAGCTTGGGCAGCGCAACGGCGGTTCTCTTGAGTGTCAGCTGGGCTTCGAAAACAATTTATTCTGGAACGCTGCCTGCTCAACCAACGAATCAAAATTGCTCTTTGTAATCAACTATTTAAGTGCGAGCGCAACATTTTCCTCCGACCTGGGTTTCTTCTTCGAGCGCGACACTTCATAGACCACAAACCAAAAGGAGATAGATCGAGATGACAGAGCGCATGAAAACTATATTAATGGGCGCAACCCTGATGGCGTTGCTCTTGCCGGCCGTGGCACAGAATTCCACCGCACCGTCGCAACCTCCAACTGCAGCACCGCCCACAAGTCCGGCGCCGTCCAATCCAGGCCCGGAAAATTGGAAACAGATCCAACAGCGCAAGTATGACCAGAAGGACCGGATCGCGAATGGTGTTTCCGACGGCCAGTTGACTGCCGGCGAAGCCGCGACCCTGGAGAAGAAGGAATCGCAACTGAATCAGGAAGAGCGTGACATGAAGGCCGAGGATAACGGTCATCTGACCTCAACCGACCGCTCGGTTCTGCAACAGCAGCAGAACCAGCTTTCCAACCAGATTTACAAGGACAACCACAATGGCGCGACCCAGAACCCTAACCCGAACAACAAGGTTGGCCAGAGGGCAGAGAATCAGCAGGACCGCATTGCCCAGGGCATCAACGACGGCCAGTTGAAATCGGGTCAGGCGGCCCACCTGGAGAACGAGGAAGCTGGCATCAATCGGGAAGTCCAGAAGGATCGCCAAGCCAACGGCGGCTACCTGACCAAGCAGCAGAAGGCCCAGGTCAATCGCCAGCAGAACCACGTTTCCAATCAGATTTACAAGGACAAGCACACCAGGAAGCCGGCGGCGAAATAGGCAGCGTTGACTCCACTTCGATCGCGGGTAGCCCACTCCAGCCGTCTTTTGGCTTGAGTGGGCAGTTTCTTAGGCGTAAGCTGAGTCTGGTAGTAGGTGGCCCACCCATTAGATTTGCAACTCTAGATCACATATAGAATGGTGGGTGCCCCATGCTTTCGCGCTCATTGTCCAGTCCCATGATTCCATCCCAGCCGAGTGGGCGTGCTGCTGGGCAAAGGCGACGGCACATTCGAAGCTGTGCGGAACTACAATGCGGGCCAGTCTCAAGGCTACGCGGTGACTGTTGCCGATCTGAACGGAGACGGCGCTCCCGATATGATCAGCAGTGATCTGCATGCGTCGATCAGCGTCTTCAATGAGACTTCGGCAAAGCTAAGCTGACCGATGTTGCGGTTCCTGGAACCTCAAAAGACGTAGAGAAAATCGTCGCCAGGTACGCCGGGGATTCCAGATACAAAGGATCAAAATCGGCGCCAGTGAAGGTGAAGGGGTCGGGAGGGAATCGCTAGCGAATGCGGGAGGGTTTGTGACGGACACTGCGAAACGTTTCTTGCGGATGTGCGTGAGAGTGCCGCGTGTAGCGCTGCCATCGGCGATTATGTTTGTGCTGGCGTTGGTCGCAGCCGGGTCAGCGCAGGCACAGACTTTCACCGTGCTTTACACGTTCACGAGCACCGCGAACGGGGAACAGCCCGACGCGAGTTTGTTTCAGGACGCAGCCGGTAATCTTTACGGAACAACTCAGTACGGTGGCACGAAGGGTGGCTTCGGCACCGTGTTCAAGTTGGATACCTCCGGCAAGGAAACCGTACTCCGCAGTTTCGCGGGAACGCCGGACGCGGAAGATCCGTACTCAGGTTTGACTCGGGACAAGGCGGGAAGCTTCTACGGCACGACGTTGTATGGCGGCACTGGCGGCGGCTTTGGGACAGTGTTTAAACTGCATCCGAATGGCAAGGAGACCATCCTTCACAGCTTTGCAGGCACGCCGGATGGGGAAGATCCGCGCTCGGTTCTGCTGCGAGACTCTGCGGGCAATCTGTACGGGACGACGCAGTATGGCGGTACCAACGGCGGCTATGGAACAATTTTCAAGTTGGATGCGAAAGGCAAACTGACTTTGCTGCACAGCTTCGCGGGGACGCCGGATGGAGAGGATCCTTACGCAGGTTTGCTGCGCGACAAAGCGGGCAACTTCTATGGCACAACTCAGTACGGCGGCGCTGGCGGCGGCTTTGGAACTGTGTTCAAGCTGGATGCAAAAGGGAAGCTCACTTTGCTGCACTCTTTTGCTGGAACGCCCGACGGAGTCAATCCGCTCGCAGGCTTGTTGCGCGACGCGGCAGGCAATCTCTACGGGACGACCTATTACGGTGGCACGAACGGCGGTTTTGGGACCGTCTTTAAGCTGAGTGCGAAAGGCAAACTGAAACTGCTTCACAGTTTTGCCGGAATGCCGGACGGGCAGAATCCATACTCACGTTTGATTCGAGACGCCGCCGGCAATTTCTATGGCACTACGTTCTATGGCGGCTCTTTCGGCTACGGAACCGTATTCAAGTTGGATCCATCTGGCAAGTTGACCATCGTGCACAGCTTCAACGGCTCCACGGATGGCGCTCATCCGATTGCAGGCTTGCTTCTGGACAAGGCGGGCAATCTTTACGGCACCGCCAGGGATGGCGGTGATCCCAATTGCGGATTCTCGGGTTGCGGAACTGTGTTCAAGGTCACTCCGTAACGGGCTTTCGGCATCGTCGAACGCCTCCGTTATAAACTAAAGTAGCAAAGCAAAAAAGGGAACGGGGCCCCGTAGCTCAGTTGGATAGAGCAGCGGTTTCCTAAACCGTTGGTCGGCGGTTCGACTCCGCCCGGGGCCTCCACTTCAGCTTTACATTCTTTTGACAATTTACGGGTTGTTGCGATCCCGTGCCGGACCCTATAATTTCGTGATGAAGCCAGCGTTTGCCCGTCCTCTGTCCCTCCTTATGATTGCTTTCCTCACGGTTTCCCAGAGTTGGGCTACGTGCGGAGGCGGTGGTGGCGGCGGGCGCGGCGGCATGGCTTCAGGCCCCGGCGCAATGCAGGACCAGCAGGTCTATCGTGTGCCGTGGCGTCTGATCAAGCCCGAGGATCCTCCGGCGAGCGCCGGGCTATTGCTTTATTGGTTTCCTTCCTCGCAGCAGGAGCTGGAGAGATCGAGCCTGCTCAATTCGCGCACGCTGTCGCTTTACGCTTCGCAATGCGTGACCCTCGGTATAGTGGACGCCCATACTCCGATCGGAGAAAAGTTTGCCGCTGGCGATAAGCTTCCTGTCGCGGTGCTCGCGCAGCCCGATGGCACGCTGGTGGGCAAGGCCGAGAACAAGAACGGCTATCTCAAAGTCGAGCAGGTCGAAAATCTGATCGAGAGCGAGATGAAGAAGCGCGAAAGCGCCCTCAAGGAAAAAATTGAAGACGCAAAAAGCAAAGCCAAGTCCGGCGACAATCAAGCCGCCATCCAGGAATATCGCGCCGTTCTCGACCAGAGATGCCTGTTTCCCAACAAGGCCAAAGACGCGGCCAAAGCGCTGAAGAAGCTTGGCGTCGCCGACGTGGGCCAGTTGTTCGACACGCCGATTTTCGATGCGGACCGTAGCGCGCAGATCGAGCGCATCATGCTCGACGGCCTCAAAGCGGAAAACGATGCCCGCTACACCGCTGCCGAACGCTTATACAGCGAAGCTCACCAGATGGATCCCGCCGATCCCGCTCCGCTGCGCTATCTTGGGGAACTCTACCGCCACCACATCGGCGATTGGGACAAAGCCCGCGAAACTTTTGATGCCATCCTTGCCATGCCTGCGGATCCGCTGTCGCGAGCCGTCGCTATGCACGGCCTGGGTAAGATGACCATTCACGAAGGCGAATTCAAGAAGGGGCTGGCGCTGATGGAAAGTTCTGTCCAGACGTATCCGTTGGCTCTGGCCTACCGCAACCTGGCGGTTTATTGGAATTCGGAGGGCGATGCTGCAAAGACCGATTTTTACGTTCGCAAGGCGCTGGCGCTCGATCCTTCCGATCCATACAACCTGGTCTTCGCGGCTGCTTTTATGGCTGGCAACGGACAAGGCGACGAAGCGCTCAAGATCGCGCGGGATAATGAAGCGCTCTTGCCCGCCTCGTACAATCTCGCGGCTGTATACGCACAGCTCGGCCAGAAAGACAAGGCTCTTGCGTTGCTCAAACGCCACTTCTTCGAATACGAGCGCTACCAGGCGGTTCGTACTAAGGAGATGATGGAAGCCCGCGTGGACGCGGTCTTCGCTTCGATCCACGATGATCCCGCTATGAACGCACACCCGGCCACCAACTAGAAACAGTGTGAGCTGCCGCGCTTTTGGCATTGGGGTTGTTGCGGAAAGGCGAGAGAACATTCGCCGCCATTAGATTCAGGTTTGCTGTGCTGCCGCCGCGGCCTTGGCAGTTACCAGCCTGTCTCCGGACTCGGGCTCGCGGGAGGATGGCCCCAGAGTTGTAAGAGCTTGCGCGGCCAGTTGTTCGGTCAAGCTGGTCTCTTTCCCTGCCGTCGCCATTTGCCCAGAAGGCACAGGCAGTTCGCGAGTGGGCAACATTCCGATTGCCTGGTTTTTTCCCGCTTTCTTTGCCTCATAGAGCGCGCCGTCGGCCAGACGCAAGACTTCCGTGTACGCAACCGCCTCAGGCTCGTGAACGAACCACGGGAAGACTGCCCAACCGATCGAGCAGGTGCAGCGCAGGCGGTGTCCGCCTTTGAGCGTACGCGGGGCGCTCCCGACGGCTTGCAGGACGCGCTCCGCGAGAATGTTTGCTTCCTCCCGGTTGGTATAGCGCGAAACCACCAGGAACTCGTCTCCGCCCCAACGAATTAAGACATCGGAGTGCCGTATCGCGGAACTGACGTCGCGGGCAAGCTCGACCAGCAACTGGTCGCCGACCTCATGTCCGAAAAGGTCGTTGACCTCTTTGAAATAGTCGCAGTCGATGAGATAGAAAACCAGATCAGGATTCCGCTTGCCGGATGGGTCGGTTCCGGAGGAATAAGCCTGAACCACTCTCCTCACATCCGCTTCAATGGTCGCTGTGAGGAATCTGCGGTTCTTGGATCCGGTAAGCAGATCGGTGTAGGAGTCCTCCCGCAGTTTCTGATTGCTTCGCGCAATCTCTTGATCCAACCCGTGTTGCTTGATCCATAACAGCGCACCCATCACTACCATCGTGGCAAGAGTGAGCAGCACCCGAAAGTTACGCACCTTTGCGGGCGCGCTGCTCATATAGAGGGCCCACCCCGCGAGAACCGGAAGAGAGAGAATGGTGACCATCGAGAGTGCGGAGATCCAACCGCCACGTCTGCGCTCATTGGCCTTGAGGGCCTGAGGTTGGGATGCAAAACGGTGCCCAAGCAATCCCACTGCGGAGAACCAGAGGAAGGAGATCACCAGAGGAATGTCATAGAAACTGCCGGTGTAATACCGGCCCAGATCAATCGCCACACTGGCCGTAACCGAACCGAGGGCATACAACAAGCTGGCGCCGAACAAATGTCCGTAGACAATTTTCCAGGTGCCGGTGCTGCGTAACCATACGCTCGCGGCGCAAGCGACAAAGACAACATGCTCGAGAGAGTAGAGGAGATCGAAGCTGCGGCCGTACAACTCCTTGTGAGGCCACACATACTGCCAGGGGATGACCACGAAAAGGTAAAGATAGAGCCACCAGGTGATAAGCAAGCCGAAATCGAGCCCGCCCAACTGGGCTACGGACTCATCCCGTTCCCGGTCCGGGCGCAGAGCCAAGGCGCCCATCATCGGGACGAGATGCAGAAACAGGGCCACGTCTCCTACAAACGGATTAGGGGCGTCGGTGCGCAGGAAGACTTCAAAATATGTCCAAAGAACTTGCACACATAGCCAAGTGCCGCAACCCAACCCCAAGAGCGCCCAGAAAAGCCTGGAGCGCGGCTCGGTGGTTGCTCGTACGTTGGCCAATATGACGAACGAAGCGAAAAGCAGGAGAAAACACTGAGCAACATCGCCGAACGCGGTCAGCCGGTCGCTGTGCGAAACAGTAAGAGAAAGAAGGGCTTCAAAAGACACGAGAACGGACGCAAAAATCCAACACTGCTCCCGTGAGGTCAAGCCTCTGCGCACAGTGTGATTCTAGGCCAGAACCGTACTACCCCAATGTTACCGAGGTCATCACGGCGAAGTGCGAACCGGTGAAGATGTAAGCAAATCCAAGTCAGGCCGAGCGCAGTTCTCTGGATAAACTTTTGGTCGCAAGCTCTGCTCGCTTCGGGGAAAGCGAGGCCGCGTTCGTTGAATTGTTAACCTCTGAGGCAGTTCGCTGACAGAGCCAGAACAGAAAAACCACTGTGACAATGCCAAGTGAGAGCCATCCCAACAAGAACATTTGAAGCCAATGCATTTTGGTCCCCTTCGCGATGCCGAAGCATCTGCGGGTGAAGGTCGCGATTATAAGTAAAATCGAACGCCTTGGGAATGGTGCAAATGTTTTCCCTAAAACTGCAACCGGGAGGACTGAAAAGCTAACGTTTTATGCAAACCCCAGTCTATTCAGCATTCTGTGAAGAGAGTTCGCCAGTGGGGGAACTATCCTCAGGCCCGGGCGTACCATTAGAGAAAACACATGCGTCTGATTTTCGATATCTTCGCCCAGACCTTGCGCACCCTGTGGGCCCACAAGCTCCGTTCGTTCCTAACCATGTTTGGGATCGCCTGGGGAGTCGGATCGTTGCTCCTCCTGGTTGGCTTAGGAGAGGGGTTTCGCTCGGGAAATCGAAAGCAATTCGATGAGATCGGCGAGAACGTGCTGTTCATCTTCGGCGGTCGCGCCCCCACGGTCAACGGAAGCTTTACCAGCCTGAGGCAATACTACCTCACCTATAAGGATTACACGGACGTCGTGGCCGAGTGCCCTGACCTTGGAGCGGCCGTCCCTATCATCGCGCGTGATGACATTCGGGCGGTGAGCGACTTCTACCAGAGCAGCGGTCGCTTGATGGGGATACCTGCCGAGTTTAATCAGGTGCGCTACGTTCCCGTCGCTGATGGCCGCTGGCTCAACGACCTCGACGATTTGCAGAAGCGATCCGTCGTCGTGCTGGGCGACGAGGCCCGCCGCGTGTTGTTTCCTGGACGCCCGTCGGTTGGTAGCACGATCCTGCTGAACGGAGTTCGTTTCGAAGTGATCGGCACCTTGAAACGAATCGGGCACGGTGACAACAACACCATGAACTTGAGAATCTTCATTCCGTTCCACACCATGCAGGATAACTTCCGGCCTCTGAATGTGGGATCGATCGACAATGCCATCTCGTTCATCAATTACCAGGCAAAGTCGCGCGCGTTGCATGAAGCCGCCAAGGTCGAAGTGCACAAGATCATCGCCCGCAATCACGGCTTCGACTATCGCGTTCTGGATTCCTTCGATGAATGGGATACAGTCAACACCGTGGACCAGGTGGGCAAGATTTTCGATGCGATGAATATGTTTCTCGGCAGCGTTGGCTTGGTCACGCTGGCTCTGGGCGCTATCGGCATCATCAATATTATGCTGGTCGCGGTTGCCGATCGTACTCGCGAAATCGGTTTGCGAAAAGCGATTGGCGCCACCAACGGCAGTATCATGTTTCAGTTCTTTGTCGAAGGCGCGTTCTTGACCCTGCTCAGCGGCGCAATTGGAATGGGTGGGGCAGCCGCGCTGATGAAAGCACTGTCCTTCTTGCCTTCGCCTCCCGGATGGGACACTCCCAAGTTAGTTCCTTCGACTGCCGCGCTGGCTATCGGGTCGCTCGCGCTCGCCGGCGTGATCGCGGGTTTGTATCCGGCACGGAAAGCTGCAATGCTGCAGCCGGTCGAAGCCCTGAGGAAGGAATAGCCATGAACCGCGACTTGCTTGAGCAGGCATACAGCGCCATGCGGCACGACCTTCGCAAGACGGTGCTCACCATGCTGGGCATGGCTTGGGGCATTGCGACCGTGGTGCTGTTGCTCTCCTATGGTCAAGGTTTCGGGCGCGCGATTGAGAACATTTTCCAAAGTTTTGGCGCGACTGCGGTGGGAATCTTTCCCAACCGGACTTCCGAGCAAGCTGGCGGCAACAAAGCCGGAGTGCAGATCCGCTTCACCAGCGATGACGTTGAGTTGCTGCGTAACACTGTGCCTCTGGTTCGACACGTTTCTCGGCAATCCGACAAACAGGGCACGGCGCAGCATGGTCCGCGTACATTCAGCTTTCCGCTCTGGGGCATTGATCCTGCGATCTTCGACATCTGGAATCTCCATGTCGCGGAAGGGCGTTTTCTGAACGATCAGGATAATTTTAGCCACGGGCTCTACGCTGTCCTTGGCTCTGAAGCTAAGGAAAAATTGTTTTCCGGAATGCCTGCCGTGGGAGAGTCAGTTCGGCTCGACGGCGTGACTTTCCAGGTCGTGGGCGTGCTCGCACCGCGCATGCAGGAGGGCGACGACGACGACAACCGTGTGGTTTACGTCCCTTTTACCTCCATGGATGTTCTCCAGGACAACCACTACCTGGGCGGAATCTGGCTCGACTCGGAGGGACTGGACCACGAAAAGCTTACGAGAACGATCCGCGAATCCCTTGGGCTAGCACATGGCTTCAAGCCCAGCGACGAGCGCGCCGTGTTCATTTTCGACGCCGCGAAGCAGCTTGATCAGTTCAACATCATCAGCATGGGACTGAAAGTTCTGCTGGCCTTCATCGGCACCATTACGCTGGGCATCGGCGGCATCGGGCTGATGAACATCATGCTGGTCTCCGTCACCCAACGCACGCGGGAGATCGGAGTGGAAAAGGCGCTCGGCGCCCGCCGCAGAGACATCCTGTTCCAGTTCCTTGCCGAAGCCATGGTGATTACCGCCGTCGGCGGAGTGCTGGGAATCCTGCTGTCTTACGCCATTTCGCTTTCCGTGGGCAAGCTAACCTTATATAGCGCAATGGCGTCACATGCCGAGGCGGGCGACATCCGCCTCATCGTCGCTCCACAAATCCTGCTGATTGCCACCACGATTCTTGCTCTCGTCGGCATCGTCAGCGGCATGCTCCCCGCAGTTCGAGCTGCGAATCTCGATCCCATCGAAGCCCTGCGCTACGAGTAGTGGAGCCCTTGGGTATTAACCGATGGGTTAATACATCTGGTAGCGGGTTAACCGTAGAGTATAGGGTTATATACCCAAAAAATGCGTTTTATCAGCAGATCCATGAAAACAAAGGCTCCGCTTTGGAGATACCCCCGTAAAATATCTCTTCTAAAGGACTTACGG
>Ga0207003_1065_pt1 | contig 26470 bp, 26 predicted proteins | sample Alteio_BWMinCont_89_FD_153474 | JGI IMG/M metagenome (GOLD analysis project Ga0207003, IMG submission 153474) | Enriched cells from forest soil in Barre Woods Harvard Forest LTER site, Petersham, Massachusetts, United States -... | ecosystem: Environmental > Terrestrial > Soil > Temperate forest >...
GACAAGCGGCCAATGACTATCACTTCAAAACCAGTCAAATGAGAGCGAATCGCGCGTAATCCGTGAGGCGGGTTTGCGTAACCAGGGATTAGTGCCGCAATATGGCACCGGCTGCAAGGATTTCCCGTCACCTTCACTCCCGATACCTTCCTACTGCATTGAACTGCCGAGAGTTAACATTGGAGTTGGAAGTGCTCCCAAAGGCCAAAAGAGAGAGAGCACCTGTGAGCAGAATTCCTATGGTCATGCGACAGCCGGGGTATTTGTTATTTTCAGCTTTGCTCTGCCTATCTCCCCTCGACTTGCATGAGACCGGGCTTGGAAAAGTTTCTGTGAATGAGGAACCTTCTGTCACACGACTAGAGGTCAGCAAATTTGAAGATTCTAAAGAAGAGTTAGACATCTGCGTTCAGTGTGTCCGAATAGCCTTCGTTGATGACGACTTGCTGGCGCTCACGTTTGTCAAGCCAGGAAATCTCCCAAAGACACAAATGGGAAAATCCGTGAATCGCTCAGGCCCGATCCTATTCCGAACAATCTTTTTGGACGTGAAAACTGGACAGCCGAAAGCAACACACGACTGGTCGAGCGCTACTACTAGTTTTGAATTTCTACCAACCCATGACGGACGATTCCTCTTAGCGACGCCCGAGGAAATCAGGCTTTATTCGGGTTCCTTCGAATTGCTTGGGCGCCGAGAATTACCGCCCAAAGGGCCTGGTAGCACGTTTTCGCATGCGATTGTGTCGTGGAGCGGGTACAGAATCGTTGTCAAGTCATTCCGTGAAGGACAAACCAAGTTGGAAATGCTCGACGTGGACTCGCTGCAAGTACTGCATTCCTGGATTACGCCTGAGTCAGTGATTAGCTTCACTGGCGCTGATAATGCGGTAACCGTCGAAACGCGCAGCGAAATCCAGTTTGCTAAGGCTGGCGCATCCTGGCGCAGCGTGCATGCTTTTCCTGACTTCAGGTCGTGTACGAACCGATCCGTGCTCGGATTCATCAGTGACGATAAATTCGTGTTTCGCGACTGCGACAATGCGATTGCTGGCATGGACATTTACGGCAAACTGCTCTTCAAGACTGAGCCGTTCGCGCCGCATACGGAGCTGTATTCGGTCGCGACCTCACAGGATGGGGAGGTTTTCGGTGCACTTGTTTATAGGACTTTCTGCGCGTCGTCTTGGTTTGGGTGTTTGTTCGACCCCATCGCAGGTTCAACGCCCGAGCGAGTAGTAATTTACGATGCGCTGGGAGGCAGACCCATCTACGAAAAGCGCATAGCGGGCGACCGCAAGCATCCCCTCGGACAAATTGCACTTTCCCCTCATGGCTCATTATTCGCGGTCCTTTTCGGAGTGCTTCCAGGACGCGTGAACGGCATCGTCGAGATCATTCGGCTTCCTGCGCTGGAAACCCATCAGTCCCGGTAAACCAGAGAGAACCCAATTGGGGAAGGTTTGCCGATCAGGCGATACGGGATACCGGACTTCCCCTGAGCGAGGGCCTCTCATCGGAATTATGTGGCCTCACAGGCGGTTCCGTGCGTCTTCCTGGCGGCCCCGCGTACCTAGCGCCACATAACCGCGAACGCCACAGAAGAGATCAAGCTGGACGGCTATCGCGCCGAAGCTATGAAGTCGGCCGGCAAATTGTTTTTGCTCTCCCGCCGACAGAAATCGTTCAGCAAACAGTTCCCGCTGATACATGAAGCGCTGGCCGATCTGCCGGGGGACAGCGTGATTGACGGCGAGATCGTCGCGCTGGACGAATCTGGTCGGCCTGACTTCAACCTGCTGCAAAATTTCCGCAAAGCGGCCAAGCAGATCAACTATTTCGTGTTTGATCTGTTAGTGCTCCAAGGTCAAGATCTGACCAGCCTGCCGCTGATCGAACGCAGGAGCCGAGTGCGGTCGCTGAAATTCGGTTCACCGCTAGTCCGTCTGTGCGAACAATTCGAATCGTCTGGGGAAGAGATGGTTGCTGCTGTGCGCCAGTTGGGGCTGGAAGGCGTAATCGCAAAGAGAAAGGACAGCAAATACGAGATCGGGAAGCGCACCGGGTCATGGATTAAGTACCGAATCAATCGCGGTCAGGAACTCGTGATCGGCGGCTATTTCCCCGGCCCACACGGACTTGATTCGATCATTCTCGGCTACCACCAAGGCGACGATCTGGTGTACGTCGCACGAACTCGCGCTGGATTTGTGCCAGCAACGCGGAGGCAGGTCTTCTCCAAATTGAAAAATCTCGTGATAGAGACCTGCCCGTTCGTGAATTTACCGGACACGAGAAAATCACGATTTGGCGAAGAATTGAACGCAGAAAAGATGAAGAAAGCTGTGTGGGTTAAGCCTGAGATCGTCGCACAAATCGAGTTCTTGGAATGGACTGAGGCAGATCGGTTGCGTCATTCGAAGTTTATTGGGCTGCGAGAGGACAAAAGACCAAAAGATGTTGTCCGGGAGCAGTGAGTGCTTTGCAGGTCAAGGCCGCTCTGTCCTCACACGGCGCATCGTGAATCTAGCGTATGCCGTTTTATCGAGTGGCACACGGAGATGGATTTCGTCATCTTCGCACCCAACCAAGATAGAACTCTACAGAATCGCCCACCTTGAGTTGCTCGATAAACTGCTTTGTCACGCGGTCCATTTCGTTTGTCTCCCGCTCTCACTTTTTAGCGGAGGCCGAACTTGACGGTTTTACGAGAGGCTGGAGGTTGTAAGAAAGAGACACCGCGAATCCCGTATTGTAATGCCAGCCGATAGGAGCCTTGCTTAATCCCGTAACCACGTCTCCAAGCGCGAAACCACCCGTGAGATTTTCGTGCTGACCAAAGTGAATTCCCGGAGCAATATAAAAGTCATGCCATGCCAGTGCGACTGGCGCAGCGAAGAATTCGACCTTGGGGGTGCTCAAATTCGGATTTACACCAATACCAAATTGGGCGGAGAGATTCAGTTTTCGAGTTCCAGCCAAATACAGATTCGCAAAACCAAATGGCACGACTTGCGCGCTTGAATCGCCAGACAGGCCAATGGAATTTTGAGTGGTGGCGACTCCACTCGAATTCACTCCCGTCTTCGTAGTCAAAATGGTGTATGACTTTACGCCTTCGGTGGATACGAGTAGACCAGCAGAGACACCTACGCGTGGCGGATTCTGGTACGTAATCGTCACGGTCTGTGTCAACTTATGTAAATTGGCATCGCCTCCACTCGCATCGCCTCCATCCGCATCGCCTTTCCTGGCATCGCCCTTAATGGAAGCGATGCTGCAAACAACCGTTAAACTAAGCACTTTGTTCCGAAAGGCGGGCAACGCGAAGTGCGGTTGCTGGTAAGGACCCTCGGTGGGAGCTACCCCGAAAGCCCCAATTTTGCCTGCCAGAGCTAGCAAGTCCGCTACCACGCTGTCGGGCACGGCGCGATTTAGAGTAGCTGTCGGAACGCACTTGTTCATCCAGTTCTCCGCCACAATCTGCACGATTTGGCCGTTGGGGACCGTTATTTGAAGGGGGTCGCCAACGCAATCGTATGGAAATTTTGACTTATCATCGTTAAATCCAATAGTGACGATTGGCTGTTTGTCAGGACTATTTAGCGCTTTGGGGTCCCAAAACGAACTAAATGTCGGCGGAGCATTTTTCTCGTGTGCGTAGCACGAAAACAGATCAGGCGGTTTAGCGGTCGTGCTCGTACTGCCCGTTGCTGTTTGACACGGGGCGGACTGGCTTGCCAGAGACAAAAATGAAATCAGAAGAAGGCGCGAGGAAACTCGAACGTAAAGCGACATTGTGGCCTCCCGCAGAACGGTAGCTATGTATATCACATTATGCGAAGCAATGTATTAACGCGTTATAATAATTGGTCAACCGGACAACTGCCGAATCGTGGCCCGGCGACGGTTCAAGCTGTTCATGGACTTGTGAGACAAGAAATCGTAAGCTGCTGTTCTCGCTTCTCCTGCCCCAATCCTAACTTCCGAGTTGTCATGTCGATTAGCAAATGTGTTGTCCGGTTGAGGGACAGTCACGATATAGAACACAGTGTCATCGTCTACGCGGAATCTCTCTATGAAGCTGTCGTGCGCGGATTGAATCAATTGGGGAATGTGGGATGGGAATCCGACTCGAACGAGACAATCAAGCAGGTCGAGGTCGAAATTCACCAAGAGCCTACCAAGCATATTGTCGATGTTCCAAGGCTATTGAAGTGGGTTGAACAAAATTCTATGTACCCAGGACAGGAAACTCGAAAAGAAAAGCTGCGGAAGCTGCTCGGCAAACGTTAGAAATCGAGAACGCCATGACGAAGCTCTCATTCGAGGAAGCAGTTATTGAAGTGTGGCGGCAATCCCTCGTGGAAAACGCCAAGGCCGTCAAGGTGGGCGGTGAAGCTTACCCTGTTCGCCGAACTCCCAAGCGCGGTTTGCGACAGGTGGATTTCATATTCGACGGGAACGAAATTCGCGGACTGGAACAAAACCCTGAAACGAAATCCCGTTGGGCGCAGTTAGCGCGATCTGGCAGGAAGGTTATGCAGTTCCTAAGCGAAGACCGCTACGTAGCGAACGTGGTTGATGGCAAGGTGACTCTCTACGGCAAAGCACGGTGATTCTCAACCGGATTAGGGGAAATCGACGGTAATCTAGCCGTTGACTGCGTAGAATCTTGCGTAGGCTTCCTCTACCAACCGTGTCTTTTCGTTGCCGTCCATTTCCATTAGCTCGTATAAAGCTATTTGATCGACCTCGGCGTGCCACTCGGCGTCACGAAAGAACGAATCAGCGTTCCTGACCTGGACATCGATTGTCTTCAACTCACGAACCAGTATTTGTTCGGCCGCGCTCAATGTAAATTCCTCCTACTACTGCTAGCTAGTCTACTCCGAGAAAAGCAAAATGCGAATCAGTGGGGAGCGCGAGCCGCGACATCGAGACTCACCGATGTTCATTGTTCCCGTTTCGCATCCATGCACAGATGTCCGGCCAGTAGAAGCGCAAGTATCTTCCGACCCTCAGGCAAGGAATCGGAGCCTCGCTGTACCTCCCACGGCGACGGCCCTTCTCATAAACCCAACTGACTCCAACCCGCAGTCGTTCCGCTGGCTGCTGAGGGGTCAGTATGTCCTCCGGCTTGATGCTGCGATCTGCATTCATGAGCTATGCCCTCCCCTGGATGAATGATTAGGTACTGAGATTCTTCCTCGCAAGAGCCGTTCGGTCGGCCTTCTGTAGCTCACCAAGCGCCCACTCCACCAACACCGCGCCGAGATTCCCAAACGACGGCCTTTAGCTCTGGCCTGAGTCGAATGCTACATCCTACTTTCCAGGTGCCCATTCATTGCCGTCCTTTTGGATCCTCAACCTGAGTAATTTCTCGCTGCTGCCTAATTCTTTGTGCCGCTCGAAAGCCCATTCGATGAGGAGTCTGCCGAAATTCCCCAGCGTTCTCTGTTCCCGCAGAGCGGCCGCTTCGAGCTCTATCTTCAAATCCGGACGAACCCTGAAACTGACTTGTGCTTTCCATTCACCCATTGCGCTTCGTGCTCACTGTTTTTTCTTCCAAGAGGCCTGCCCTATGTTTCCAAGTGACCGTCGCTCTTTGGTGGCAAACTCCACTAATTCAACGCGAAGCGCTGGCCGAATTCTCACCGTCACCGATTCTTTCCACTCACCCATGTTGTTTCTTGCTCGCGAGCTGGACTTTCAAGAACCGCTCGATGGAACCGGCGACCTGAAGTTGGAGCACGGCCCATTCGATCAAGGTCTCTGTGACGTTGCCAAGTTTTCGTCGCTCCCTTTCGGCAACGCTTTCGAGTTCTCTGCGGAGATCCTGGCGGATACGCACGCTTATCTGAGCCTTCCATTCGCCCGTAGTGAAGAGCATGCGGAAAATTGGGCAGGGAAAGGAAAAATAAATAAAAATGGTCGCAATAACGACCATCAAAAAAGCTGCTCAACCAATGGCGGGGGATGTTTCATTTCCCCAGACGTGCCGCTTCGCCTACGTTCGCCGACCACTTCAGCGCGAACGAGAGGGGAATCTTCTCGTGGGTGAGCGAGTCCCCCGATAAGCAAGCCCCTACTTTCCGAAATGGAAGCAGATCACTGCATAACCGAGTCAGGATTTTGGCAAATGCGCTCAAATTCCTCGATAAGATTTTTCAGTTGACACAATTCTTCTGCGTGGTACTTGCACAAGTATCTGTTAATCCTGGTGTTTCGCATCAAAGACTCCGCATATCGACAACATACAGTGAGATTCAATTCGTCGATGCATAGATTCTGCGGAGGCTTGCCCGAGAGACGTAACAAGTGGGCCAGACGGGTCTGATGCCATTTCCGATAACATTCTCCTCCGTCCTGATCGAAAGACTTCATTGGAGCGTGTTTTCCTCTCGTTGAAGCATCAACTTGATGAAGCCGGGAACTGAACTCATTGACTCGGCTCGCAGAAGCGTGACGAAGTGTTCGTCACAAAATAGCCTTAGAAATATACGGCTGAACGTATCAAGTTGGTTCGCGACCAACCCGGCTCGCAAAGGTAAAGCTGTGCTGTATCCCTCATAAACTGCATGGCCTGTAATTGCACTTGGCTTCTTCCGGCTCTTCGCTTTCTCTCGATGCTTTCTCAACCTTATTCCTCCACGTCCACGGAATAGCGACGAAATGCCTCGATAAACGGCTGAAGTGTAGGCAAGCAGTAAAGCTGCATGAACGGGGGGTTATTTTCTCTCTTGCTGTACAGTACGCCACGGAATTTTGAAAATGCAGGCACCACGAAGTAATCCATAATTGTTTGCTGGGGCGGAAGTAATCGAGCGATTATCAAAATATCTTCCGCCCGCCTCCCAAGAAACGAGAGACGCCAGAGCATTTGACCATAATGTAGTTTGCCGCGCCACAAACGCCCAGTTGTACATTTCACTCGCAAACTGACATTTTCATTGACCAGAAGCACTCCTCGACCGGGCCTCGATTCTGCGTTTCCATTGACAGCGCGAATTTGGGCGCGAATGTCCTCGCAGAGGGCATCACGCAACCCCTTAATCACACTAGTAATGCGTTCGTATACAAAATCTCTGGGCAATGGATAACCGATTCGCTTGTAGGCTTCATTAAGACTTCCGAAATGGTCCTTATAAGACTCTACGGACGGAATATCTTTCGCGGCTTTTATCAACAGGGAGTTAAGACGCCCCTTTCGCTTCCACAGTTGCCGCAAACCTTCAAGCATCTCTGAGTCCACCAGCGGCCTTGTTTCCTCTCCGACAAGGTCGTTGGCTCTCAGCCATTGTCTGTCAGCAATAATTGCAGGAAACGAGTGCTCGCGAGTCCGCCATTTGTCGGGGGAAAGATACCTCCCGCAATGCTTTTTAGCGTAGGCGTAAGCGCCTTTGTAAACGGGATTCCTAAGGAGAAGCTTTACCTTCACAATGTTCCACGGGCGTTTTCCCCAAAAGCATTTCCGCTGATTCAATATGTGTACAATTTGATGACGCGTTTTGCGTCTTTTCGTGTGAAGGTCGAAAACAAGTTGAATCGTTTCTACCTCTTCTCTTAGTCCCGGCGTCAGAATAACCCGGTCTGTGCTTACACTTTTACATTCGCCGCATTGGAGTATCTGTTTTAACTCACCGTTTTGGCCCACGATTTGCCGCCGCATTCCAAAAGGCGCTGGCCCGCCTTGCCACCAACCCATATCCGCAAGACGACGTTGACCGGCACTGACTTTCACTGATAGCTCGCGGCTGTACTCTCCTGCCATAGTCCGCTTCAGCGCCTTGAGCAGGTTCGAGGCGGTGCTATCGTCGTTCTCGAATTGCTCGGCGCAATAACGAACCGTAATCCCAGCTTTTTTGCAAAGGAATTCATAGTGCGCGGCTTCGTCCGAGTCTGGAAAGCGTCCCCACCGACTCACGTCATAGACGAGGATTACATCGAAGTCGGCAGAACCTGATTGAACGAGATCGAGAAGCTCTTGAAGTCCTGTCCGGCCTTTGATCGTCGTCCCGGATTTCCCCTCGTCTGTGAACGACCTAACGATGCCTATACCGTGTGCAGCTGCATACAGAGCGATTGCGGCTACTTGATTGGCGATTGAGTATTGCTGATGTTCTGTACTCATGCGGAGGTACTGCGCAGCACGTCGAAGCTGGATCGCGGGAGGGTTGGAAGGGGGCGACTGCATTGCTGCCCTCTATGCAGTATTTGCGCGTGATCGGATCGAGACCGTCACGTCGCGCACTCGCACTCTTCAGAGTGAAGGATCGGCTCGATGGAGCGCAAGGACCTCATGATTATATGCCCTCTACGGCAAGCCAATGGACAAGATCGCAAGATTATTCTGCTCATGGCACAGAAGATGGCACTTCGCTAGCCGCACGATTTTTCTTTGCATTTCCCTTAACGAATATTTCACTTGACACCATTTTCAAACAGGCATACAAGCCTTGCAACATAACTCTCCCTCAATTGGCGATGCGTGCCCGTCGCTCGTCGGGACTCTATCCTCGCTAACCAGTTGAAACGTAGTTGAACTATGCGCAGCCTGCATTCGAACGCAGGCAGGCCCGGAATCTTAGCCTTGGTCGGAGGCACTATGTCCCGCTTCTCCACTCGCATCCTGTTTTGCTTCCCCATTTTTCTTGTTCTTATCTCCGCCGCGCATGCGCAAATCACCGGCGTCTCCACGCCCGTTCCCGGCGGACACGACTACATCAAAATGCTTAACGAAACCGTCAACCCCGCCAACGGCTCCGTCTCTCTCCACGTTGACGCCCCGGTTCCTCCCGGACGCCGCCTCACGCTCCCGTTTTCTTTTAACTACAATTCAAGCGCAGTCTTCACCCCGCAGGGGGACGGGGTTTCCGGGGAGGGCTATTTGTGGTCCACTCCGACGTACATGAACAAGGATGGGTGGTCCTACGGCCTTCCGCGCGCCAGCGCCATGTTCATGTCTTACACGCAAACAGGATACCCCCCTTGCTATTTCTCCACAGGCTATGCTTTCAGTGATTCGGCGGGAACCATATACTCGTTTAACAGCCTGATTGCGTACCAGACGGGACCACGCACCTGTGTCGGCCGCCGCAGCGTCCTCAGTCAAAACAGTGACTTTTACTCCGCCGCAATCACCTCGAGCGGTACACCCCTAACGATCACTGCCCAAGACAACACGATTTACAGCTTCCCTGGTGTGGGGGCCGGCAACGGTTGCGGGATTGATGACACGGACCCCGGATTTTCACTCCCTTCGAACATCGAGGACCGCAACGGGAACATAATCACCATTACCTCCCCCAATTGCACTGGCTCCTTCACGGCTGCCGATACCCTTGGCCGAACTGTAATCTCTTCCTCCGGCTTCGGTACGACAGGCAACACCATTACCGTCCCCGGCGTTTCCGCTCCGTACACAGTGACCTGGAGCAACGCGTCCATGACGGGCTTCCATCCAGGCTATACCTGGGACAACCCTTCCGATCAGTGGTGCGATGGAATTTTCGCCGGACCTGGAAATGGATCTATGGCTGAGATTACCGCCATCACGCTTCCCAACGGCAAGCAATACACCTTCACCTATGATTCGACGTATGGCCTGCTAAGCAAGGTCACCTACCCCAATGGCGGATATACCAGCTATACCTGGACCCTCAACACTCGTTCCGATTTCGCTGCCGTTTCGGACGCCAACGGCGCTGCTCAGAACTGCCAATACACCTACGACGCTCCCGCCCTTCTTCACCGCTATGTGAGCTATGACGGCTCCACCATCGCAGAGCAGCAAGATTTCTCCTACACAACAACCTGGAACCCCAGCGACTATTCTCAGTGGACTACAAAGACCACCACCGTTACAACGCACGACCTTGCCAACGGAACGAGTTTTCAAACGAACTACACTTATTCGCCGGTCACCGTCTTGAACGGCGGCAATCAATGGCTGCCCAGCTTGTTTGGCACTCAGGCTGCCGTCGAACAAACCATCGTCTACAAAGGCACGAGCGGCAGCACCCTACGCAGCGTGAACAAGACCTGGTGGGACCAATACGATCTCAAGACTGAGCAGACCGTTCTTGAAAATGGGCAAACCTCCCAGGTCAACCTCACATGGAGCGGCCTACTGGTTACCGAGAAAGACGAGTACGACTTCGGCCTCACCCTCGCCAGGAAAACGACCTACACCTACTGTCTCACCTCGCCGACTCAAACCATCGTGTACGACGGAAGCGGAAATCGTCTCGCGGAGACCGACTCCGTCTGCGACGGCGCCTCGACGGCCGCCGTCAGCAACTTGCCTACGGGCACACATGACGAGACCAACTACGGACCTGGCTCAACAACAGTCCGCGGCAACGTCACCCAAACAACCAAACAGTGCTTCCAGGGAACGACGGCGTGTGCCAACAACATCGTCACTTCGTTCACCTACGACGAAACCGGCCAGATGCTCACGTCCACCGACCCCAACGGCCATGTCACGCATTATTCTTATGCGGACAGCTACACCACGCTCTCGGGCGGCGTCAACGTCACGTACACTCCCAGCGCCAACACCAACGCTTTCCTCACTACGGTTACCAATCCCCTCAATCAGACCCAGAACTTTACCTACGACTTCAACAACGGGCACCTGACCGCCTCGAAAGACGCCAACGGTCTCGTCACCAGCTACGTCTACAACGACTCCCTCGCTCGGCCCACGCTGGCTACTCGACCCGACGGCGGCACCACCACCGTCACCTACAATGACACGGCGCACACCGTGACCAGCGCCAAGAAAATCAATTCGACTCAGACCATCACCAGCGTTGCGGTCTCCGATGGTGTCGGCCACGTCAAGCAAACGCAGCTCACTTCCGACCCGCAGGGCACCGTCTACGCAGATACAACGTATGACGGCCTCGGCCACGTTCGAACCGTCTCGAATCCTTACCGCACCGGTTCCGACCCTACGACTAGCGCAGGCACAACTACATATTTTTACGATGCCATCGGCAGAAAATGCCTCGAAGTGCCTCCCGACGGCACCCTGCCCTCAGGCAACGTCTGCTCTTCGACGCAGCCTGCCAACACCATCTTCACCACCTATTCCGGAAACACAACTACAGTCACCGACCAGACGGGCAAATCTCGCGAGAGTGTCGTGGACGGCTTGGGCCGACTCACGCAAATTTTCGAAGATCCCGGGACATCCCCGCACCTGAACTATGAAACCGACTATGGCTACGACGCGCTCGGAAATTTGCTATGCGTCGGCCAGAAAGGCACAAGCACTGGCACCTTCACCAATTGCACTTCGATTCCGAGCGGCTGGCACCCGCGTACGTTCAGCTATGACTCGCTCTCCCGGCTTCTCACTTCAACCAATCCCGAAGTCGGAACAATCACCTACAAATACGATAGCGACGCGAATTGCTCCGGCTCCAATTCGTTTCTAGGTCTTCTGGTCTCCAAGACCGACGCGCGCGGCATCCGCACTTGCGCCCAATACGACGCCGTAAACCGCGAAACCGTCCTGAATTACTCCAATGGCGATCCGAGCATTACGACCATGTACGACCAAACCAACTGTCTCACGCTCTCGACGTGTCAGAACATCGGCTCTCGCACCAGCGTCACGGACGCCGCAGGCACCGAATCCTGGGCTTACTTAGTCGACGCCACCAACCAGCGCAGCGTCCACGCTAACCAGCGCACGACCAACTCCATCACGAAGACTTCCACCTATTATCTGGACATGGCCGGCAATCTCACCCAGGTTGTTTATCCCACCGGGCGCACTGTGAATTACACGTACAACGCCGCCAATCGCCCCATCACCGCCGCGGACGGTTCCAACGGCATCACTTATGCTACGGATTTTCAGTCCGCTCCCACCGGCTGCCTCGCTGGCGCGGTCTGCTATACGCCTCAGGGCACCTTTTATGCGCTCTCTATCGGACAGGTTTCCAGCGGTTTCACCGGCCTCAATCTTACTCATACCTACAACAACCGCCTGCAGCCCAGCGAGTTCAAGGCTTCCTCCAGCGGTGGCAACGCGATCGACATCACCTACAGCTTCATCGACTCCGTCACTGGCCACAACGGCGGCCACGTCAACGGCGTCACCAACAATCTCGACACCACCCGCTCGCAAACCTTCACTTACGACTCGCTGAACCGCATCACCGGGGCGCTCACCACCTCCACACATGCCACCAGCCCTACGCACTGCTGGGGCGAAGCCTACACCCTCGATGCCTGGGGCAACCTCAACAGTATCGCCGCCACTACCAACTCCAACTACATCGGCTGTACACAGGAAAGCGGCTTCTCTTCCGTCGCCGATGGCAACAATCACCTTCCCACTTGGGCCTATGACGCTTCCGGAAACGCCACAAGCGATGGCGTCGTAACCAATTATCAGTGGGACTCCGAAAGCCAGCTGAAGTCCGCCGCGGGAGTCAACTACACCTATGACGGCGATGGCCGCCGCGTCTCAAAATCCGGTGGGGCCAGCAAGCTCTATTGGTACGGCTCCGGCGGCGACATCCTGGGCGAAACCGATTCTTGCGGCAACACTACCGCCGAATACATTTTCTTTGGCGGTAAGCGCGTCGCGATGATCCTGACCTGCCCCCTAGCTCCGCGCACAGGATCATACGACACCCAGATTGACCTGCCCCCTAGCTCCGCGCACAGGATCATACGACACCCAGATCTCCTGAACTCATGACCTTTGCCTCAGTCCGCTCTTCGAGTTGCGGCGCGCAGGGAGCCGTAGGCGACCGCAGCGCGGCAACTCGCCGCGCGAACTCCCGCGGCGCCAAATACCCCAGACTGCTGTGCGGCCGCTCTTCGTTGTACTCCTCTTTCCACGCTCCGATCTTTGCCCGCGCCTCGAACAAACTCCCGAACCAACTCGCGTTCAAGCACTCATCGCGCAACTTCCCGTGGAAACTCTCCACAAACGCGTTCTGCACCGGCCGGCCCGGCTCGATGTGCACCAACTCGATCTTCTGCTCCATCGCCCACGCCAGAAAATGCCGCGACGTAAACTCCGGCCCGTTATCGCAGCGGATCGCTTCCGGAGCCCCGCGCTCCACCACGATCTTCTCCAACTCCCGCGTCACCATGCGGCTCGCAAAGCCCGTTTCCACCCGCAGCGCCAAACACTCCCGCGTGTACACATCAATGACGCTCAACACCCGAAACTTCCTCCCGCTCTCCGCCGCATCGTGCACAAAATCCAAAGCCCATTCCTGGTTCGCTCCCGTCACCACCGGACGCACAATACCCACTCGCACCAACCGTTTTCTTCTCTTCCGCCGGATCAGTAGCCCCGCTTCCCGGTACACCCGATACACCCGCTTGTGGTTCACGTGCATCCCCTTCGCCGCCAACTTCACCTGCAATCGCCGGTATCCCCACTTCGGTTTTTCCCGCGCCGCTTCCTCCAACCTGGCTCGCAACTCCTCATCGTTCCTCCGGCTCACGTACCGCTGGCTGGATTCCGCCACGTTCAGCAGCTCGCAGATCCGCCGCTGGCTCACCAGAAAATGCGTCCACAGCCAGCGCGCTCCTTCCTTGCGCTCTACGAGCTCCACCCGTTTTTTTCAATCACCGCTTTCAGCATGTCCTTGTCCAGACTCAAATCCGCCACCAGCTTCTTCAGCCGCCCGTTTTCATCTTCCAGCTGCCGCAACCGCTGCGCCTCTCCCACACTCATCCCGCCATACTTCGCCTTCCACGCATACACCGTGTGCTTCGACACTCCCAGCTCCCGCCCCACCTCCGCCGCTGAGCGCCCCGCTTCCATCTGCTTTAGTGCTCCGATCATCTCCACTTCGCTATACTTCCTCTTCGCCATGCTCCCTCCTCCCCACAATTTGCTATTTTCATATACACCTCTGCGCGGAAAATGGGGAGCAGGTCAATCCCTTGGACTGGTGCCAACTGCTCGACTACCGTCGCCGGCAATCCCTCGTATTACATCGAAGACCTGCTCGGCACTTCGCGCGTCGTGACCACCAACACTGGTGTGGTTTGCTATGACGCCGACTTCTATCCCTTTGGCGGCGAGCGCACTCCCTACACCAGCAACTGCCCCGCCACCAACAATTACAAATTCGAGGGCAAAGAGCGGGATGCCGAGACAGGGAACGACGACTTCGGCGCTCGCTACTACTCCAACCGCTTCGGCCGCTGGCTCTCCGCCGATTGGTCCTCGGTTCCCGTTCCCGTCCCTTACGCCAACCTCACTAGCCCGCAAACGCTAAACCTCTACGCCATGGTCTCCGACGACCCCGAATCCTTCGCCGACCTCGATGGACACCTCATGGCACAGACCTATCAAGTGGCCAACCCCGCGGCCAGCAGCGCTTGGGACCCGGGAGGCACCGTTGACAGCATGACCAACGACTCCGGCCTGACCGACGAGGAAGTCAACTCCCTGAACGCCGTCCGAGCAGCCCAAGCCGTCCAGCAGCCGCAAAATCAGGTTACTATTTTGGGCAACACAGTGGTCGTTACCTACGCGAACGGAATATCGGACAAAGACAGACAATCCGCGTTCGCGGCAATTTCATCCGCAGCAGGCCTACTAAATTCCAATGGAGACAAGTTAACCGATGCGGAGAAAAAATCTATCGGTAACATTAAGACGATTGATGTTGATCCGACGGCCTCCCGTTCGAGCGTAGACGTTAAGACCGGAATATTTCATGCAAATGCTGGCCAATTGGGTCAGGATACTGCTCGATTCGCGACGGACATCGCACACGACAGTTTTCATATCACGCAATCGAAATCAGGCGTAGCGTACACGGGTGGTCCCGCAGAACGTAACGCCACATACTTCCAGATAGGAGTCGGTAGCAAGATTGGCCTTTCCAAAGACCAAATCAACTTCTTGAAGAACTATGCAGATAACATTGATAAATATAAAAACTACTATAACTCGCCTGTTACACACCCGTAAAAGGCTTGAATCTAGTAGGATGAAACGGAGAGAGCGATGAGAGTTATAGCAGTGCTCATGGCATTGACCATGCTAAATCTTACCGGCGCTATCGAGACCGTTGCGGCACAAAACGAAGGGCTAATTGTCAACCTTCGAGACCTGACTCAACAGCATTCGTACGGGCTGAAGGACTCTATTATTCTGGAGTTCGAGATAATAAACGCGAGCCCAGAGCCTGTGGGTGTATTTGCGAGACTAGGAATGGGCTACCAAGGAGGCATTATTTTACACGTACTCGATAGCACTGGATCCGAGGTCCAGCCTCCAACACTTGCACACGACTCTATCGATCTCCGCGCAGTTCAGGAATCAACAAACTACTTTGAGCTACAACCCAACCAGTTTTTCGGAACGCGACAGAGGTTCTCCGTCTCCGAGTTGATAAGCAAGCCAGGACATTACAAGCTGCTCGCGGAATACCATTGCCCAGTGGATTCGAAGTACGCAAAGGTTGGGAACTTCTGGGGTATCGAGCGAAAGTCCATAGTCTCAAGCGAAATGAAGTTCGATATCGAATAAAACAAGCCGCAAGAGAAGGAACCAGAGTTGGTTATATCTCCAGTTGATCGGCACCCCATTTTCTGATGCATGTTGAGAGTTAGTTTCCGGCAAAATCTGACCTAGAGGAAGGGGGATTTGCCGTGAAGAGGAAACGCTTCTCTGTAGAGCAGATGGTCGCGGTTCTGAAGCAAGCGGAGGTAGGTGTGCCGGTGGTGGAGGTGTGTCGGAGGGTGGGGATCACCGAGCAGACCTTCTATCGATGGAAGAAGAAATACGTGGGCTTGGAGATCGACCAGGTCCGGCAGCTGAAGCAGCTTCAGGAAGAAAACGGAAAGCTGAAGAAGCTGGTGGCCGAGCTGAGTTTGGACAAGGCCATGCTACAGGATGTGCTCGCAAAAAAATTCTAAAGCCCTCGTGCCGCCGCCCAGTGGTGCACTACCTGTGCGGCGCGTATCGAGTGAGTCAGCGACATGCGTGTCGCACCGCGCAAGTCGCAGAGTCGACTCTTCGATACCGAAGCAGACGCGAGCCGAGAACCGCTCTTCGGCTGCGGATTCGCGAGATTGCCCAGGTCCGAATCGGTTATGGGTATCGCAAGATCCGGGTACTGCTGAAGCGCGAGGGCTGGCAGGTGGGCAAGAAGCTGGTGTATCGGCTGTATCGGGAAGAGGGCCTAACGCTGCGCTACAAGCCACGGCGGCGGCGATGCGCGGCAACGAATCGTCGGGAGCGATGCAAGCCCACAGCCCCTAACCAGGTGTGGAGCATAGATTTTGTGGCCGATCAACTGGCGGACGGACGCAGGTTTCGAGCTTTGACAGTGGTGGACGTGTTCACGAGAGAAAGTCTGGCGATCGAAGTGGGACAAAGCCTAAAGGGAGAAGACGTGGTGCGCGTGCTGAGCCGAATTGGCTTGCAACGGGCGGTTCCGAAAACGCTTTTCTGTGACAACGGCACAGAGTTCACTTCCCAGGCGATGGACTTATGGGCGTATCATGCGGGAGTGCGTATCGATTTTTCACGGCCCGGGAAGCCGACCGACAACGCATACGTGGAATCGTTCAACGGCACGTTGCGGTTGGAGTGCCTGGACGCCCACTGGTTCACGTCGCTGGCGGACGCAAAGCAGATCATCGAGGCTTGGCGACGAGAATACAATGAGAGTCGTCCTCACCGGGCTCACGGGGAGAGGACGCCACACGAAATCGCTTGTGAATTCGCGGCTAGCCGCGAATTCACAAGTACCAAAACTGCCGGAGACTCACTCTCGGGATGACGCAGAAAAAGGGGACCGCTCAAAAATGCGATATTCATATACACCTCTGCGCGGATTTTGGGGAGCAGGTCAAACCGTCGATGCCCGCACTACCAACAGCGTCACCAAGTCCACCATCCTTCAAAACAATCTAGAGGGATCCCCATCGACGCTCACCTACCCGAGTGGGCGCGTGATCACCTATACGCTCGCATATTCCGGGAGCAACACCGCTGGCCGCATGGCCTCCGCCGTGGATTCCACCGGCCCCATCAACTACGCCTCCGCCGCGCTCTACGCACCGCCAGGCGGCCTCTCTTCCTTGACGAACGGCGCAAGCATTGTTTCCACCTCCTACTACAACGACCGCCTCCAGCCTTGCCGCATCTCCGTTAAGAGCTCTGGCACTGCGCCCGCCTCTTGCGCCGACACGGCTACCGGCAACGTCCTCGATTTCAGTTATAATTTCAGTTTGGGCGCTTCGGATAATGGCAACGTGACCGCCATCGCCAACAATCGTGACAACACTCGCAGCCAGAACTTTACCTATGACGCGCTAAACCGCATTACCTCCGCACAAACGCAAACTACCGGCGTCACCATTCCCAACGCCAATTGCTGGGGCCTCACCTTCGGCTACGATCCTTGGGGCAATCTACTCTCCAGCAACTCCAGCGGCCCCACTGGTTGCGGCGAGCCTCTTCCGCTGAATGTCTACGCCACCACCGCCAATCAGATGAGCACGTCCGCCACTCAGCTTGCCGGCTTTTGCTACGACGCGGCGGGCAACCTGCTCCAGCAAGTCACTTGCCCCGTCACGAATGCCACCTACGCGTACGACGCCGAAAACCACATGACTTCTGCCGACGGCGTCACATACACGTATGACGGCGACGGAAGACGCGTCAAGAAATCCAGCGGAAAACTGTATTGGTACGGCACAGGCAGTGGTCCCCTGAACGAAACCGATCTCTTCGGCAACACCAACAACTCCAGCTTCTACGAATACGTTTTCTTCACCGGGCAGCGAATAGCTCGCCGCGACTATAACAATAACGTAGACTATTATTTTTCCGACCACCTCGGTACTTCCCGCGTCGTCACCAACTCCGCCGGAGCCATCCTCGATGATTCCGACTTCTATCCCTTTGGCGTCGAGCGCCCCGTCCTTTCCTCTAGCGGCAACACGTACAAGTTCACCGCCAAAGAACGGGATAGTGAGTCCGGCCTTGATAACTTTGGAGCTAGGTACGATTCCTCCAGCATGGGCAGGTTCATGTCTCCCGAATGGAGCGCGAGTCCCAGCCCAATTCCTTATGCAAGCCTTCCGTATCCGCAATCACTCAACCTTTACAGCTACGTCCAGAACAACCCCTTGAAATCCACGGACCCGACCGGCCATTGCACCGTTGACGGAGAAAAACACAACTGGCTCTGGTGCGCGGGACATAGCCTAGGGGTCACAGAGACCAAGAAAGAAACAGCAGCAAGGGAAAAGAATGAAGCAGAGGTGAGAGAGTTTCTCCGAACGCATCCCCAATATCTCCAAAATGCCATCTTGATGGCCGCGTCGCTGGGCACCATGATGGCCCTGGAAGCTACGAACATGGGTGCCGGAGAATCAGACAGCACCGTATCAGCGGACGAACAGACGGCAATTGAGGCTGGAGCTGCGGGCGGTGCCGGTGCAGCGCGCACGATGGTCAACGGAGTCCCGCAGCCAGCCGCAGAGGGCGAAATAGTCGTTGGCCCCAACGGAGCGGCGGTACGCATTCCGGCGGGATACGTGGCTGAACCAGCGGCTAATGGCAACGGCATCGTCTACAGAGCAGCAGGGTCAACTGGTGATGCGAACACCATCAGAATCATGGGACCAGACGCCCAGGGAAGATATCCTAACGGGTACGTGCGAATTTATAATTCAAGCGGTCAACCGGTCATCCCTTCAACGGGAAAGCCTGGTACACAGGCGCAAACGCATACTCCGTTCTAAGGTGCAGTATGTACAGACTGAAAAAAGACGTAGATTTGAGCTTCCTAAACGGCCGAGAGCTAATTCAGGTGGCCATCGGGATGTATCAGGTGATTTTCGCGTTCGACGAAGACGTGACTATCTCCATCGAAGGCATGTTCACATACTCTGACGGAGCCCGTGAAACGGTCTGGAAGCCCGCGACTCCGGACGCTGCAGCCAGCGCACTGGCACTCTTAGGCACTAAGGTCGAACAGACCGAGGGCGAAGAGAATGGCACGCTAACACTCACGTTTTCCAATGGGGGGCGACTCACTATTCCAGATTCGAGCCAGGAGTATGAGTCCTACCAGATCACTCGCCCCGGCGAGACCATTGTGGTCTAGTGTTTTACTGGTTTGCGGAGACCAACGGCGCTTTCGCGCCGGGATGGGGTATGACACGTCACCCCAAAAAGGGTGCTGCACAGCAACCTTGTGATCTGCCCCCTAGCTCCGCGCACGGGATCCTGCGACACCCAGATCTCCTGAACTCATGACCTTTGCCCCGCCCCGTTCTTCGAGTTGCTCCTATTGGGGTTTCAAAATCATCTGATTTCGAGACAGATTTCCGATTACCGCTAACTGACTGCGTTTGCAACACGGCGAGACTCGGGATTCGCCAGGGTTTTGTGGACAAGGCTGCTTGGGATGTTCTTCGAACTCGCGCTAGTCCTGGCCCGATTCGCGCCGTTCTTTCGCCTTACAGGAATAGCCGTCACGCCGGTCCATGGTCGAACAATTTCTTAGACCACACGAGAAGCTGTCGAATTACCGTAAGCACCGTTGGCCATAGATCGATCTTCTTGCGAGAGCATTGTCGCAACCATCGCGAACATCTCTTGCACAATCCTTTGCACATTCGCGCCCAAATATGCCCTAACATCCCAAAGAAGGCCGGCTAGGACATTCCTAACCTGCTGAAAGGAAACAGGCCAGCGCAGGACGAATGCCCTGCAAAACCATTATCGGCGGTTCGATTCCGCCTCGCGCCTCCATCCTCTTTATTCTTTGTTCTCCCCCTGTTGCCCTGCGGCCCAAAACCGTTCCAAAATAGGACGAGCCCGCGAACGGCTTCCCACCCGTCCTCTTCGCTCTAGGCTCCAATCGGTACACTCTCGAATGCCGAAAGGAACCAATCGTATGAAAAAGCTAATTTTGCTGTTCCTGGCCCTATCCGTTTTCGCCATCCCCTCGCGGGCCCAATCCGTTGACGCCTCCGTCAGCTACTCCTACTTCCGCTTGGGAGGCTCCGGCGGCATCAACCAGAACGGCATCAGCGGCTCGGTCGCGTATAATTTCAACAACTGGATCGGCGCTGTCGGCGATTTTGGCGGCTACCACGCGTCGCCCGCTGGCACTTCTCTGAACACCTATACCTATCTTTTCGGCCCTCGCCTGACCTTGCGCAACCCCACTAAGGTTCACCCATTCGTCCAGGCTCTCTTGGGCGGCTCGCGCATCACCGTCGGAGCTGGCGGCGGCTCTTCCGACCAGTTTGCTTACAGCGTTGGTGGCGGCGTGGACTTCGGCCTCCTTCCGCACCTGGCCTTCCGCCCCCAGGTAGACTACGTCGGCCTCAATACCGCCGGCGGACACACCAATTGCACCCGCATCTCCGCCGGTTTCGTCGTCCATTTCTAAACGTCACCCTACATTCTGCCATTTCGACCTGGGGGCCGCCGCAGTTGGCGGCCCTGAACCCCACCCTTGGGTGGCGCCTACCCCGTCGGGGCCGCGGAGCGTCGGGCATTTGACTTTGCCTTCGCCGTCTGTGAATTCCAGTAGTGATATCATCCCCTCGCCTGAGCCGACCGCTCTTTTCCCTCGCGCCTCGTCACCGGCGAGCTCTTCGAGGCACCCTCTCAGCCCGACAATCCATCCTTGACTTTTTATTGCTTTTTGGTACTATTGTGATCGGGTAATTCTGCGGTACCATCCCCCAAGTATCCGATTTCGTCTAAATTTCAGAACAGAATGACTGACCGAGTCCATCCCGTAACCCCTTTAGAAGCAACACCTACAAAGCGACCGCAAGTGCTGATTCTAATGGACTTACTAAAAAGCTAAGTTATTTAGAATAAACACTTACAAGAAACAGGGGGGTGGGCGAATACCGTTTCTTGGAGGTCCTTAAGGACAATTTTGCGCGAGCCCTAGGTGGCAGCCAGCACCTTTAGCAGGGCCTGGCCTTTTCGGAACCACGGCCGCTCGCGCCTCTGCATATACCGCGGAAGCGTCCGCTTCTTCGCTTCTAGTTTCTGCAACCATTCGCGAGCTTCTTCCTTGCGGTTCGCCGTCGCCAGAAAACTCGCATAGTTGTACAGCGTCTCCGGCGTTGTGGAAATCTGCGCGACCTCCACGAAAAGCGGCTCCGCGCGTTCCAGTTGGCCCGTTTTCGCATAGGCATCCGCCAGCAGTCCGCCGGCCCGGTAATAATCGAATTTTCGATCCGCTGCCACCACGCGTTCCAGGTCCGGAATCGCCCCCGCATAATCATTCAGCCCCAGCGACGATTGCGCCCGCGAATAAAACGTATAGATCGAGTCGCTTCGCGCCGCGATCGCGTTATTGAACGCCTCGCGCGCCTGCGCAAATTCTCCCTGATCCTTATAAAGCTCGCCCAGCTCTTCGTAATTGGCCGCCGACGGATTATCCAGAATCTGCGTCTCCACAATTTGAATGCGGGAACGCCGCCCGAAACCCTGAAACACGCCCCGCAGCAGCCCCAGGTCCGGCAACACTTCCGCAACGATGTACACGCCAGCGCCGAGGAAGCCACCGAAAAAGATAATGAAGAACCAATAGTTCTCTGGCCGCCGCCGCACAAAATGCACGATGGCGAATATTTGCACAAGGAATCCCCAAGGATAGAAGAGGTGGCTCAGGCCAAACATGAATGACCGCCTGTCAACAGCATCGCTTTCCTTCACCGACCGGTCAAACGGAAACTCCGTTCCGCACATGCAAAAGTTACTGCCCGCGCGGATGAATTCCGCCTGCTATGATGTTGCCGCATGAATCCTATCGAAACGCTCGGCCTCGCGCTCGGCACCGGATTTTCTTCCGGCTTGAACCTCTACGCCACCGTCGCCACCCTCGGCCTGCTCCAGCATTTCGGTGTGCTCCATCTGCCGCCGGGATTGCAGGTTCTCGCGCATCCTTGGGTGGTCGGAGTTGCCATTGCGCTTTATCTGATCGAGTTTCTTGCCGACAAAATTCCGTACCTCGATACCATCTGGGACGCCATCCACACGTTCATTCGTCCGCCCGCCGCCGCTCTTTTGACTTACGCCGCCGCTGGGGCTGCCCCCACCGAATGGCGCTGGGCCGCCGCGCTGCTCGCCGGCGGAGTCGCCCTCACTTCGCACGGTACCAAAGCCAGCGCCCGCGCCGCCGTGAACACCAGCCCCGAGCCATTAAGCAATTGGATATTAAGTTTCGGCGAAGACATTCTCGCCGTCTGGCTAACTTGGATGGCCACCACTCATCCTCTCGCAACAAGTATTATCGTGGCCGCGCTCGTGGCGCTCTCTGTCTTCCTGCTCTACCATCTCTTCCGCTTCGCACGCCGCGCCCTCCAGCGTTTGCTGGCAACCTAAATCTTTTGTAGGGGGCCGCCGCGGCGGCCTGCGCCCTTCGCGCAACCGGCAAGTTCGATCCGTCATTTCACGTACATCGCCAGCCAATCCAAAAATGTCTTGTACCAAAACTGCGCATTCTGCGGTTTCAATATCCAATGTCCTTCGTCCGGAAAAACCACCAGCTTCGACGGCACGCCTTGCCGTTGCAATGCGCTGAAAAATTCCAGCGATTGCGTATACGGCACGCGATAATCTCGTTCGCCGCAAATCACCAGCGTCGGTGTCTTGAATTTCGCAAGCTCGCCCGCATATGTCACCGGAGCCCACTTTTTGTAGCTCTCCGGATTCGTCCACGGCGTGCCCTGCAAATCATGCTCTTCAAACCACAATTCTTCTGTCGCATACATCGAAACCTTGTCGTACACCCCCGCGTGGCTCACGATTGCTTTGAATCGCCCCGTGTGCGTCGCGATCCAATCCGCCATGTACCCGCCATACGAACCGCCCGCCGCGGCCATACGCGTCTCGTCGACGAAAGAATATTTCTTCAGCGTGTAGTCCACGCCATTCATCACGTCCACGTAGGCCTTGCCGCCCCAATCATTCGTAATCTCATCCGTGAATTTCTGCCCATAGCCCGTCGAGCCGCGCCGGTTGATCATCAGGGTCACATATCCCGCCGCGGAAAACACTTGGGCGTTCCACCGGTAGCCCCATGCATCCGACCACATCGTCTGCGGCCCACCATGCAGCAGCACCAACAGAGGATATTTTTTCGTCGCGTCAAATTTCGGAGGCCGGATCAGCATCGCTTCGACTTTCGTTCCGCCTGCGCCTTCAAACCAAAACTTTTCCGCTGCATTCATTTCCACCGCAGCGAGGATCGCATCATTCTGATGCGTCAGTTGCCGCACGTTGGAGCCGTCGCTCGCCGCCGCGAAAAGTTCGGCTGGCATCGTCAGGCTCGTGCGCTCGAACGCCAGTGTTTTTCCGTCCGCGCTGAACGAGATCCCCATGTTGTACGTGCCCGCGATAATTTTCTTCGGCGCGGCGCCATAGTGCGCATCCATCGCGTACACTGGCTTCTCCGTTTCATCCTCCGCCGTGAAATAAATCGTCTTGCTATCCGGCGACCACGCCAGCTCTTCCGCGCTGCGGTCAAACGTTTCCGTAAGATTTTCAATTCGTCCCGCGGCGCGATCGTAGAGCAGCACGCGCCAGCGGTCCGCTTCGTATCCCGCGGTCAGTTGCGCGTGATACGCGATGAATTTTCCGTCCGGCGAGTACACTGGATTCCCGTCGAATCCCGGCTGCGTGGTGATGCGCTTCGCTTCGCCGCCCGCCACCGGCACGATAAACAAATCTGCGTTCGTGCTGATCGCTTCCATCTTGTCCGTCACTGCCGTGAAGCACAGCTCTTTTCCATCCGGCGAAAAATTAATGTCTCCCGGCCCGCCGCGCTCATCCGGCGGAATGTCGTACTCCGCTCCGGCGGTAAGATCGCGCGCCGCCGCGCTTCCATCCGCCGGAATCACAAACAAATGGCTTCGCTTTCCTTCATTCCAATGCGTCCAGTGGCGATAGAGAAGATGCTCCGCCACATGCGCTTTCACTTTGTTCTTTTCCTTCGCCTCATCTCGCGACTTGTTGCATGCATCGTCCTTGCAATCCGGATACACCGAAGACGTGAACGCAATCGTCTTTCCGTCCGGCGACCACTTCACAATATCCGCGCCCGTCGAAAGTTTCGTCAGCGCGTGCGATTCGCCGCCCTCCAGCGAGAGCAAAAACACTTGCGAATCACCGCTGCGAGAGGAGAGAAACGCGATCGTTTTTCCATCCGGCGACCACGCCGGCGACGAATCATGCCCGCTCTGCGTCAGCTGAATCGCCGTGCCGCCCGCCGTCGCCACAATCCAGATGTTGCTCGCGTTGCGATTCGCATCCATGTCAGGCGTGGACACCGTGTACGCCACCCATTTTCCGTCCGGTGACACCTGTGGCTCCGCGACGCGGTGCAGTTTGATCATGTCGTCGAACGCGATCGCATGCTTCGCCGCATCCTGTGCGGAAACGGCAATCCCGGACCCGAGCAGCAGAGCAATCACCAAACCGCATCGCAGAAAAATCGCTCTCATCTCTTGCTTCTCCTTTGAAACATGGTGAGTCGCAACCGTCCGTGCAGAATCACGGATATTGGCACGTTTCGCCCCTGAATCCAATAGTGCACCGCGCTATCTGTAGTTCAAGAAATCGTTACGCGGTTTCGCGCCCACAGCCAATTCGCAAACGCGAGCGCCGCGGTGATCGAAATCACGATGAGTTCCCCCACATGCATGCGCGTGATCATTACCGCTGTGAAGAGGAGCGCGAGCGCCGCGAGTACATTCCCATACGGCAGCCGGAAGGCATCCGCATCCGGCTGCTTTTTCCGGAGCACCGGCAGTGCCGCCGCAACCGTCCCATAAACAAAAAGCCGCGAAACGCTCGACAGCATGGCGTTCCACTTGAAGTTTCCTGCGATGGAAAACAACAGAAGCGCGAGAGCAAATATCACGATTGAAAAATGCGGTGTCCGAAACCGCGGATGAATTCTCGCGAAAAAAGCAGGGAAGTCTTCGCGTTCTCCCATCGCAAACGTGACTCGCGGCGTATGCAGGATATTTGCGCTGAGATATCCGTACGCGGAAACCAGCGTCCCCGCTGCGACGATCTGCACGCCCAGCGGCGCTAAAAAACGCCGCGCGGAATCCATCACCGGCGCGCTCGACGCTCCCGCGTTAGGAATGGTATGAATCACCAGATATTGCACCGCGACGTAGATCACCGTTGTCGCCGCGATGGCCGCAAACAACGCAACAGGAATATCTTTGCGCGCGTCGCGCGTCTCGCCGGTAACGATGAGCGCCGCTTCAAATCCGCCGTAGGAATAAATCATCAGCAGCATCGCCTCAAACCAATTTTCGGCCGTGACCGGCACCACCACGGGCGTCACTCGTAGCTCCGGATGCCACGCCAGCGCCCCAAGTCCCGCCACAACAAAAAACACCAGCAGCGTCACTTTCGTGACAGTAAAAAGATTGCTGACGAGATTGCCCTCGGTCACTCCAAGGTAGTTCACCGCGGCAAGAATCCCGATGAGCATGGTGAGAACGCCCGCCCTCGCCAGCGGCGCTTTCACTCCAGGAAAAAATTCACTCAGGTAGGTGATAAAGAGGTTGGCCACCGCCGAAGCCGCTGCAACCCGCGTCAGCCACATCAGCCAGCCATTCTGAATGGCAACAAATTGTCCGAACGCCTCCCGTGCGTATAGATAAGGTCCGCCCGCCTCCCGGAATTGCGACGCCACTTCCGCCATGCACGCCGCAATCACGCTGATCCCCGCAAACGCCGCGAAAAATCCCAGCGGGCTCCATCGCCCCAATCGCGCCGCAATCAGCGCCGGCAATCCAAAAATGCTCGCGCCAATCATCGTGTTCACAATCAGCGCCGTAAGACTCCAGCGCCCAATCGTGCGCACCAGCCCCTTCGTCGGCTCGGTCAATTGCGCATCCGCGTTTTCATGGGATCGCCGAATGGCATTTGCATCGTCGTCATAAGAAAATCGCGCAAGCGTAGCACAACTCTTCGCTCCAAACGGATCGACCGCGTCCTCGCCGGTTTTCCAACAGCGCACTGGCGAATCCCAAATTCCCGTGAGGCAGCGCTTTCTGTGGGTGCTGCAACTAATCCTTCAAGACAAGAATGTTATGTGGTGAAATAATCCGCAGCGAAGGAACCCCGGCCATGACCGCCCCCGCCAAGCGTTCGCCAGATTTCTTGATCGCCAGTCGCTCTTTGCCCTCCGTTTTCTCGACAGCCCTTCTCCTCTTTGCCTTTTCCTGCTTCACTGCGAGCGCACAGTCCACCGGCGGGTTTGCCGGCACCTCCGAGACCCCTTCCTCCGTTCACGGCACGGTCCTCAATCGCCTCACGCATGAACCCATCAGCCGCGCCCTCGTTTATTCTCCCGACCAGCAATTCGCCACCCTGACCGACGACCGCGGCCGTTTCGAATTCAAACTCCCGCCGCAAGAAGCAGCGTCAGATGAGAATTCGTCGGCCTCA
>Ga0207003_1068_pt1 | contig 25993 bp, 16 predicted proteins | sample Alteio_BWMinCont_89_FD_153474 | JGI IMG/M metagenome (GOLD analysis project Ga0207003, IMG submission 153474) | Enriched cells from forest soil in Barre Woods Harvard Forest LTER site, Petersham, Massachusetts, United States -... | ecosystem: Environmental > Terrestrial > Soil > Temperate forest >...
GATCGGATTGGGCGCCGGCGGTAGTGGGCGTCAGGCCCGCTCTTGCGCGGACCGCATTGAGATCTGTTGCTGCGCCGGTCAGATCATTCTGCTGCGCCCGTGCTTCCGCGCGAATCAGGTATTGCTCGGCCAGCCGCAGCATCGCCACGGTCTCCTGGGCGGTGGTATACGTGCCCATCGCCTTGTATTTGGAATCATAGAAATAGACCGTCGCGGGAGTACTGCCTGACGCCGGTACGGTATCTTTACCCACCCAGGTGGAAAAACGGGCGTCGCCCGGTTCGAATGCCGCCGCGAGGGAATCGGCCAGGGTCGCTATCACGGGAATCGAAGAAGGGGTCTTTCCAGGCGGCATATAATACAACTTTGCATCCTTTACGACGTAGGATACCCCTTGAACCTGAAAGGGTACCACTCCCCAGATGACCTCCGTGCTGTTGACCCCGAACACCCTGGACAAAGGCAGCAGCTGGTAGTCCGCCGCATCGCCGATAAGACTGTTGGCCTGGGCTTCGGCATTCTTCCAATCCTTGGTGTAGAGATATGCCCGTGCCAGCAGGGCCGTGGCGGCCGCCCTGTTGGGCCTTCCTCTGCCCGTCGTCACCGCACCATTCCCATCGTGATAGTTGTTGTCCAGCAGGGACTGCGCCTGTTTGAGATCGGATACTATCTGCTGATAAACATTGGCCTGGGGACTCCTGGCCAGGGTGTTGTTTGACAAATAGTCGGAGCTCAGCACCAAGGGTACGTCACCATAGAGATTAGTCTGATAGAAATATAGCAGCCCCCTGAGAAAATAGGCCTCTCCCAGCCACTGGTTCTGGTAGTTGAGGCTGGTTGCCGGCTTTAGCCCTTCGACCGCCAGGTTCACCGCATACAGATCCTTGTAAAAGGTGGTCCAGAAATTGGTAAGGGCATCGGTGCTGCTGACCGCATCGCCATACAGGGTCAGCCAGAGGGGAAGGGTGGTCTGGTTCTTCAGCTCGTCACCATACATCCCCGTATAGAAGCCCACTCCGGTACCGTCGAAGGTACCTTGATTGTATAGCTGTGCATAGACGGCGTTGAGTGCGCCGGCAGCGGTGTTGTCATTCTGAAAAACGGAAGCGCCGGAGATCGAATTTACCGGCAGCGGCACCTCGAGGTATTTCTTGCAGCCCGATAAAGCCGCCACCACCAGCCAAAGCCCGAACAGCCTCACCGCGGGTTTTATCAATTGAAAATTTCGTATCATGAGCAATGAAGTTTTGAAGTGGATAATCAGAAACCGACATTAAGCCCGCCCGTGAATACCCGCAGCGGCGGTATACGATTCGAAAGCATGTTTTCCGGGTCGAGTCCCTTGTATTTGGAGACGGTGAGCAGGTTCTGTCCCGCTACATACACCGAAAGTGCCGACATATGCGCCTTCCGGACGAGCCGGGCCGGCAGCCGGTAGCTGACACTCAGGTTTTGCAGCCGGGCATAGGTCGCGTTGCTGTATGCTCCCGTGCTTGCGAGAAAATTGGCCTGGTCCAGGAATCCCAATAAACCCTGCGTCGCCTTCGGAACCGTCGTCACGTCTCCCGGCTTCCTCCACCGCATGTTTGCGATGTCAACAGGAATGTTGGTGTTGGGAGTGCCAGGAGAAAAGGACTGGAACCCAAGGTAATTGGGACCCATCCTCTTTGTTACCGATACGAGGAAGTCCATGCTGAAATTCTTATAGCTGAGCGTATTGAGGATCCCCCCATACCATTTTGGCGCCCTGTCGACGAATTCTGTCCGGTCTGTCTGCGAATTCAGGGTGACAGGACTGAGAAACGGCGTAAACTCTCCCTTTTGTCCGGCAGCGTTGTAGAAATTGTAGTTCCCTGTAGCGGGGTCGACCCCGGCATACCTGATCAGCTTGATGCCGGTGATCGGCTTGCCGACGACATAATTGACGTTGCTCACGAGGTTGCCCAGGCCGGGGAAGGCCAGCAGTTTTGTACGGGGTATCGTCAGGTTGATCTTTGTGCTCCAGGAAAAATTCTTGTTCCGGATGTTCACGGTGGCGACCGCGAACTCGGCCCCATAGCTCCTGATCTTAGCCGCTGAATTGACCATAAACGATGGGAAGCCCGTGATGGTGGCCAGGGGCTGGCTGGTCAGCTGGTCACCCACCTTGTCCGAATAATAGATAGCTTCGACGTTCAACCTTCCCTTGAACAGGTCCACATTCAGCCCGCCTTCGAGATTCCGGTTCGTTTCCCAGTGGAGATAGGGATTGGCCAGGTTCAAGGGTAAAAGGCTAAGCCCTCCGCCATAGCTGTTATTGGCGGCGCCATAGCTGTTGATATAGGAATAGGGAGCGATGGCGCTGCCGCCGACGAGACCGTAGCTCCCCTTCAATTTGAGGAAATCGACCACTTTGCGAAGCCGGTTGAACCAGGGTTCCTCGCTGATGATCCAGGCCCCGGCGACAGAACCGAAATCCCCAAATTGCCGATTGTTGCCGAACACCGATGACCCGTCCCGGCGGCCGCTGAGGTCAAGGATATATTTGTCGGCCCAGCGGAAATTGATCACCGCAAACCCGCCGATATATCTCTTCGGCGTGGAGTTATAAGATACCCCGATATTGGCGGAATTGGCCGTAGCCGGATCCATCAGCAGTTGATCCGAGGCAAAGCCTGATCCGGAAATGAAATTGGTCTGACTGACCTGGTCCCTGAGGCTTCCGCCGGCGATCACGTCGAGCCGCGCCTTGCCCCAGGTGTGGATGAACTCGGCGCGCGGGTCGGCGCTGAGCGTCCAGACCCGGTAAAGGTTAACGAGGCTATAGGTCTCTGCGGGTGTGAAAGTGGCGGGATTGAAATAGGCGGAAGGCTGCCCCTGGAATTCTTTTGCGGTCAGCAGGTTGAAACCGCCCACGGCAGAAAAGGACAGTCCCTCCACCGGCGTAAAAGTCAGGTTCACATTGGCGATGAGATTATCCGTGCTGTTGCTGTAGATGGCATTCAGTACTGCGGCGGGGTTGGTTCCGCCCGCCCAGTTGAGCTTACCGTTAGGCAGAAAGGGATAGGGTGCGTCCGGCGCCTGCGTGATAGCCGAACCCGAGAAATCGGCCGGTACCGTATTGTCGAGATTGTTGGTATAGCTGCCGGACAGGGCCATCGTGACCTTCCTGTCGTTGGTAGCCGTGTTAAGACTGAAATTTATCCCCCCCTGCCGCACGGAGCCCTTGTGCCTTTCGATATTGCCTATAGCACTGTAATTGGCCCCAATAAGAAAATTGCTGTTCGCGGAACCGCCGGACCAGGTGGCGTTCGCCCGGGTTGTGCTGGCATGGCTGCCGAGGAAGAACTTCCTCCAGTCTGTCCCCTTCGTCGTATCCCAGGTGCCGTTGACGTCATAATCCGTCGGGGCGGGTTTTACCCCGTCATTGGCGAATGCTTCCCGCCGCAATGCGAGGTATTGGGGCAGGTTGAGCAGTTTGGGAGCGACACCCTGGGTGGTTATGCCCTGGGCGGCGTTGATCGTCAGGGAAGGCTTGCCGGCCCTTGCCTTCTTTGTCGTGATCAGGATAACGCCGAAGGCGCCGCGCGAACCGTAGACCGCCGTTGCGTCGGCGCCTTTCAATACGTTGATCGATTCAATCACTGAAGGGTCCAGATAATTGAGGGCATTGCCGCGCAGCTGGACCGCAAAACCGTTGAAGTTGGCCATGGGCAGGGGATCACCCGCGGGGTATTCGACACCGTCGACGATATACAGCGGTTGCCCGCCCTGCGCAATCACGCTTGGCGACGCAGCAACCCCGCCCGACAAGGTGTTGAGGCTCCGTATCTGTACCTGGAAGGCCCCATTGGTCTTTCCGGTCATCTCGGTCACGAACATCCCGGGAACCCGCGCTTGCAAGGATTGCAGCACATTGGGCACCGGATTCCGCGCGATCTCCTCAGACGTAACGGTCGTGATATCCCCTGTATTGAAACGCATGGTCGTCTTCGAATAGGCGGTCGTCTGTATGGCATCCAGCGTACTCGTGGATTTCTTCATGGCCACGCCGAGGATCTGCATCTTATCCGATATCGTCACTTCCCGAATGATCTTTTCGTAGCCGATAAAACTTACCACCAGGGTATAGCTGCCTTTTGGAAGGTTCAGGAGCTTGAAGTTTCCCCGTTCGTCGGTGGTTCCCGCGCCAATTGCGGGCTTACCCGGCTGGCTAATGATGACCGTTGCGCCGCCAAGCGGCTCGCCATTCTCGCCGGTAACCCATCCGTTCAGCTTTACCGGCAGGGAGGGCCGGGCCGTGTCTGCGTCGGCGGGTTTTGGTGCGGGGATGGGCTCGGTCCTGGGCCGGATGATGACAAACCTGTCCTGAATGGTGTAGGTCACCGGCTGCCGGCTGAAACATTGGTCGAGAGCCTGTTGCAGCGTGACGTTCCGGAGTTCGAGGGTGATCCGGGTCGCGTGTTCCAACTGTTCGCGGGTGTAAATGAAGTTGTAGCCGGTTTGTCTTTTTAACACCTTAAATACTTGTTCGAGGGTGCCATCCTTCACGGAGATGGTGATATTCTGAGCATATCCCCTCGCCTGGCTCTCCAGGCAGGCTACAAGTATCAGAATCGCGGTTAGTTTCATAACCATCAGAGTTTTGGTGAGCAGTCTTCGCCCCGCAAACAGGCGAATGCAATAATTCCTTAATTGCATACATTTGTAATGTTTAGGTTAAACAATGAGCAGTCTGGATGATTGTTACCATTGGCCGGCCTGAACATTTTGCCGCTCCGGACGCAACCCGGGGCGGTTTTGTTTGGACTAACCAGTATACGTTTTTCGATTTATATGTCCGGTGAACAAGACGAAGGGGGTAAAAGAAATAACAATTTTTTTACACCATGTTATATCGCTTCCGCCTCGCTACCTAGCGAAATGCCGCCGGCCCAATTTCATCCCAAAATTACATAAACAATTGACGGCTATTTTATTAAAGCACTGGCATCATTTTTAGATTGCTATCGGGCATCCATTTCTCCTCAGACATAAACTGCTTTTATGAAATACGCGATCTCTTCTCTCTTCCTTGCACTTCTCACAATGATCAATTCCTGCAAGCCGGCCAGGAATGAGCATCCATCCGCCGCCCTGGAAGGGGATGCAGCGCGGACGCCTGTAACCGCGATGGCGTTGACGCGTACCAGCGGAAATGAGGTGTTATCCTTTAGCGGCAGCACAGAAGCCAAGGCAACCGTCAACCTCGGTTTTATGGTGGGCGGAAAAGTTAATCGGGTCCTGGTGGATGAAGGCTCAACCGTTTCAAAAGGAGAACTGATCGCCGACCTGGAATCCACCGATTATGCCTTGGGACTCGATATTGCCAATGCCGGTTTGCAAAAGGCACAGGATGAGTACGACCGGCTCACGATCCTGCATGACAGGGGGAGCATACCCGCCAGTGACTACGTAAAGACCGCCGCCACCTTGAAAGAATTGACCGCGAGACAAAAACAGGCCATCAAAAGCTTAAGCGATTCCCGGCTTTATTCCAGCATCTCCGGCATTGTGTCAAGAAAGGGTGTAAATCCCGGGGAGGTCATCTCCCCGGGAATGCCCTTATTTTCCATCGTGGACATCAACCCGATCAGGGCGGTGGTTGCGGTGCCTGAATCGGAGATCGGCCTGGTGAGAGCCGGGCAAACCGCGAAAGTGGACATTCCGGCCCTGGGTTCTTCCTTCCCGGGGATAGTCAGGCTGATCGGCCCCGTAGCCGATCCCAACACGCGTTCCTATACGATAAAAATAGATCTGGCGAACCCGCATTTCCTGATCCGGGGAGGGATGATCGCGACCGCTACCCTCCCCTCTCCGCGTAAAGCGTCCGGTCTGTTGCTGCCTGTGGAGGCGGTTTTACATGATATCGACCAGACCACGTATGTCTTTGTTGCCGACCGGGAAAAGAACACGGCATTTAAACGGAAGATATTGGTTGGGGCGCTTTATGACAATAAGATCGAGGTTAGCACCGGCTTGAACGAAAATGAATTAGTGGTTATCGGCGGTGCACAAAAGATCCAGGACGGTTCTCTTATTCAAATCAAAATCACGCAGCCATGAATATCGTTCAGGCATCCCTGAAATATAAGCAGGTGACCCTCTCCATTCTCGCCATTGTATTCCTGGCAGGCGTTTATTCCCTGTTCAATATGCCCCGGCGTGAAGACCCAAAGATCACCATCCGTCAGGGTCTCGTCCTTGCCTTTTACCCCGGCGCCAACTCGGTGCAGGTGGAAGAGCAGGTGACCCGAAAACTGGAACAATATCTTTTCCAATACAAAGAGGTAAAAAAGGAAAAAACGCATTCCACGACGAGGGATGGCGCTGTCGTGATCTATGTGGAGCTCGAGGACTGGGTAAAGGCGCCGGACGTTTTCTGGTCCAAGCTAAACCATGAACTGAACTATGCCAGGGTGGCGGACCTTCCCGCGGGCGTCCAGGGACCGATAGTGGACTCCGATTTCGGCGATACCATCGCCATGTTGATCGGCATCGAGTCCGATAGCCTTGACTATAGTCAATTGAAAGTATACCTGGAGAAAATAGAGGATGGGCTTCGCCGGATCAAATCCGTTTCGAAGATCAAGCGACTGGGCGAGCAGGCCGAACAGATCACGATTACCACCAGCTCGGAGAAAATGTCGCAATACGGCATAAAGCTTCCCGATGTGACGCGGCTCCTTCAGTCGCAAAATGCCATCCAGGCTACGGGCGATATCAAAGGGAAGCAGTCGGATGTCCCGCTGTATACCGGCGGATATTACAACTCCGTCCAGCAGATCAGCCAGCAGGTGGTCGGCACGGCGGCGACGGGTAATATTGTACGCTTCGGAGATCTGGCGGAGATCAAAAGAGGCTTTGCGGAACCCTCGGTGATCGTCACGCATGACCAGCACCGCGCGTTGATGCTCTCGCTGGAAATGCAGGAAGGGAACAACGTGGTCAAGTTCGGCGAGGCAGTAAGCCAGGAATTGGCCGAGCTTGCTGCCCATTTACCCGCGACGATAAAGATCAGCACCATCGTCAACCAGCCGAAGCTGGTTAAAAGCAGCATCAATAACTTCATCCGCGAATTCTTTCTCGCCATCATCTCCGTCATCATCGTAACCATCCTGTTATTGCCTTTTCGGGTTGCCTCCGTAGCCGCCATGGCCATCCCTGTAACCATTGCCGTAGCGTTTGGCCTCCTGAATATTTTCGGCATCGAATTGCAGCAGGTATCGCTGGCGGCGCTGATCGTGGTGCTGGGCATGGTGGTGGACGATGCCATCGTCATCGCGGATAATTATGTCGAATTGCTGGACGAGGGCATGGACCGATGGACGGCCGCGTGGAGAAGCGCAAGTGATCTTATGATCCCGGTTTTGACGGCGACGGCGACCATCGTGGCCTCTTTCTTACCCCTGGTGATATTGACGGGTTCAGTCGGGGAATTCATTTTCTCCCTTCCGGTAACGGTAGCCATCGCACTCGTCTCTTCTTTCCTCGTGGCCATGCTGTTGACCCCAATGCTTTGCTATGCCTTTATAAAGAAGGGGCTGAAGGACCACAGTGCACCGGTATCCGGCCATCCACCAAAGAAGAAACGCCGTTCGATGCTCGATTGGCTGCAGGCCATCTATGACGTAGCCATCGGCTGGTGTATGCGGCATAAGATCATTACTCTATCGGGCAGTGTTCTATCGGTGGTGGCGGCCCTGATGCTCTTTGGCGGGCTCCGCCAGCGATTCTTCCCCGCCGCCGAGCGCAACCAGTTCGTGCTGGAATATTGGATGCCCACCGGCGCCCGGCTGGAGAAGACGGCGGAGACCCTGCGCAAATTGGAAGGCCTGGTCAAAAATGACCCGCGGGTAACGGATTTCGCCAGCTTTGCCGGGACCGGCGCCCCCCGCTTTTACTATAACTTTTCGCCGCAGCCCCCTGTAACGAATTACGGGATGATCCTGATCAATACCCATACCAATGAGCAGGCGGAGGAGATGGCGGCGGAGCTCTCGAAAAAAGTAGATACGGTAGCGCCCGAAGGATTAGCTTTTGTAAAGCTGATGCAGCAGGGAGACGCTTTGGAATCGCCGATCGAAGTGCGGGTCATCGGCGATGATCTCGGTACGCTTAAGAGTCTCGGTGCGAGGGTGGTTCAGATCCTGAAGCATGCGCCGGGGAGCCTGCTTGTCCGGAGTGATTTCCATGAGGACTATTATGGCCTGAGTATCGATCTGAAGGAAAACGCCAACAGGCTTGGCTTTACGACGGCATCCATTGCCGATAATATAAACACGGGCTTTGCGGGTGCGCCTGTTTCCATTATGTGGGAAGGGAATCAGCCGATCAATCTTGTCCTTCGGCTGGACGAGAAAAAAAGAGGGAATTTCAGCGATATTACGAATGCCTATTTAAGCTCGCCCGTCACGGGCGCCAACGTGCCTCTCCGGCAGGTGGCCGACCTGGTACCGGAATGGCAGACGGGCAGGATCATGCATCGAAACGGCGTGCGAACGCTCACCGTACAAAGCGAAACCCAGGCGGGCACCCTTCCTTCCGAAGTCCTGCAAAAGATACAGCCCGAGATTGCCAGAATGCCGTTACCGGCCGGCTATCGGATCGAATACGGCGGAGAAGACGAGAATCAAAAAGAGACCTTCGGGCAAATGGTCGTCGCGCTGGGGATCAGCATCGGGCTCATCTTCTTCATCCTGCTTTTCCAGTTCAAGAACATCAAGGAGTCCTTGCTGATCATGACCTCGATCCCCTTGTGTCTTTTCGGCGCGATACTGGGTCTCGTCGTCACCCACAACCCCTTTGGATTCACTTCTTTCCTCGGGTTGATCAGCCTGTCCGGCATCGTCGTGAGGAATTCCATCATATTGGTCGATCACACCAACCTGTTGATCCGCCAGGGAATGGATATCCGCACGGCCGCCATGGAATCCGGCAAACGCCGGCTCCGGCCCATCTTTCTGACGGCCATGGCGGCGGCCATCGGCGTGCTGCCGATGATCCTTTCGGGCTCCTCTCTCTGGAGTCCCCTGGCCAGCGTATTGGCGTTCGGGGTCGTCTTCTCTATGGCGATGGCGCTGTTGGTGACACCTTTATTATTCGTGATCATGGTGAAGACCCCGGTGAAAGCCCCGGACAAGGCAAAAGCCCTGACCCTTGTCCTCCTGCTGCTGGCAGGTACCACGCAGGCACAGCAATCCCAGGGGATCACACTTGTGCAGGCGAAAAAAATGGCGTTGGAGCAGAACTCCCGCTTGCAGATCCAACGGGAGAAGGTAGTGGAGAACCTGGAAAAAGTGAAGGAAGCCAAGAGTAAAAGATATCCCATACTCCTGGCCACGGGCAATTATGCCTACAATGGTGTCAGCAACGATCTCACGCTGTCAAAAGGATCGTTTGGAAATTATCCGGCCAGCAATATCTCTGTTCCCAACAGGGACATCACGCTGTTGAAGAGTCAGCACAATCTATATTCCTTTGGCGGACTGGCCGCCCAGCCGATATTGGAACAGGGGAAGATCGATGCGGGTATAAAGATCGCCGGGTCGGATGTGGAAATAGCGCGCACCCAGGCGGCCCGATCGGCACAGGAACTGGAACAGGCCGTTGAAAAATTGTATTACGGCAGCCTGATGGCGCAAAAAAAAATGGAATCGATAAAAGTGGGCATCCAATTGATCCAACTAAGGATATACGATGAGGAAGGCGCCTTATCAGCGGGCAAAATAGACTCCTCCGTAAAGTCGGGGATGGAAGCGGAACTGGCGGACCGGGAAGTACAACTGCTGGAGGCCGTCCATCAACAGGAAGACGATGAAGGAGACCTGGCGGTACAGTTGGGCCTTCCGTATACTACGACCTTTGTTTTGAACACGCCCTCCGAGCCGCTCCCGGTAGTACAACCCGTCGAATTCTACTTGCAATCGGAAAAAAACAATAACCTGGATATCCGGGTCGCCGGCCAAACGCTTCAAAAAGCCGGCTATGGCGTTCTTGCCGCCAAAAAGGATTTTCTGCCTTCGTTGAATGCCATCGGCGGTTATTCCAATCAGAGCATTATATCTGTCTTACCCGAGAATAACTATTTCCTCGGCCTGATGCTGAGTTGGAATTTTATAGACTTTGGAAAGCGAAGGGCGGTGCTCAACGAAAGAAGATCGCAGCGGAAACAGGCGGAATTGGCGCTCGATCAAGCGGGAAAAGAGCTGGATAACGAGGTGTTCAAAGCTTACCGGAAGGTGATCCAATCCCGGGAGCTCCTTGCTTCGGCACAAAAGGCCCTGGACTACCGGCGGGCAGATTATAAATTGAAAAAAGACCGTTCTGATGCCGGCCTGAGCCTTCCCAAAGATCTGCTGGAAACCAAGGTCGCCCTGGTCAAGGCCGAAGAAGATTACTTTTCGATCCAATTGACGTACCGGCTGGCGGTCACTGCATTGGAGATCGCGGCCGGCATCGACGCACCTTAGCCAACATGTTCTCTCCGGATGCCCAGCCGCTTCATCTTCGAATTCAAGGTGCTCGGTGGCACACCCAACAATTGCGCCGCTCCCCCTTCGCCCGAAATTACGCCGCTACAATACCTGATTGTCTTCAGGATAAACTCCCGTTCATGCTCATGGATGGTTTTCGGAACAAACGATTCTTTGCAAGAGGAGGGGGTGGAATAGTTTTTCGACAGGAGCAAATGAATGTGCTCGATCGTTTCTCCGGTTGATTGTAACGCGCTTCGCTCGATCAAATGCTCCAGTTCCCTGATATTGCCCGGCCATTTATAGCGCATTAGTTCCTGCAGGGCGCTCCCGTTTAGAGGGTTGATCTTTCTTCCGGCTTTTTTGCCAAACTGCTGGATGAAATGGGAAATAAGCAAAGGAATGTCTTCCGGGTGATCTCTTAGCGGGGGGAGAGAAATGGGAAATATATTCAGCCGGTAATACAGATCGGTCCTGAAACTCCCTTCCTCCATTCCCTTTTCCAGGTCGCGGTTGGTGGCAGCAATTATCCGAACATCGATCTTGATAGTAGATCTGCCGCCGACACGCTCGATCTCCCTTTCCTGTATGGCCCGGAGAAGCTTCACCTGTAGCTCAAGCGGCATTTCCCCGATCTCATCGAGGAACAGTGTTCCACCGTTTGCGAGCTCGAATTTACCGATCCTGCGATCAACAGCGCCGGTAAAACTTCCGCGCTCATGGCCAAATAATTCGCTTTCGATAAGGTTGGCCGGCAAGGCAGCGCAATTCACCTTTATCATTACCTTATTCTTCCGTGGTGAACCGTTATGGATGGCCCGGGCGACCAATTCCTTCCCCGTGCCGGTCTCTCCAAGGATCAGGACGCTGCTCCCGGATGGCGCGACCTGAGATACCTTGTGAAATACCTTTTGCATGGCTGGACCGTCGCCGATGATCTCCGGATATTTTGGTGAAATTGTCGACTCCTCCGTTAAACAAAGACCTGCCTGATCCAGGATGGCAGCTTCGGCCATGATCCGGGACACGACTATCGACAACTGATTTCCGAGCAGGGACAGCAACTTTTCATCCGGTGGGCCGACCGCCGATGCTTTGCCGGCGGGGTAGAGTAGTATCCAGTGCCCGATCATGAGGTCTCCCTCCGCCAATTTCACCAGTATGCACCTGGCAGCGCTTTGTTTGTCCTTCAAATACCGGGATGCGTCGCAGGATGAATCTGCCCTCAGCGGAATGAATCGATAAAAAGGGTTGTCCTTAACCGATGTTTCTTCGTCAAAGAAGATGTCCTGTACGGAATTACCTTCCCGCTCCGGCATGAATATAGTGGAATGATCGAATTGGAGTTTTGTTCTCAGCAGGCCGTCGATCGTTTTTCGCAGCTGTTTTCTTGTTTTGGTAATGGCGCATGCCGCGCTAAGGGAAAGCAGGAAATTCATATCCATAGAAGAGTGTTTACTAGCAGGACTTCAGACCAATTCCCATACCGCAGATTAAAAACTTTACAATCAAGATATTAGATAAAGGCAAAACAAAGAATCACCGGGACATTCCGGTATTCACCGAAATGCCGGTGGATCATAAAAGCATCATCAACATTGTCCATCGCCGAGATAGTTTTGACTATCTTTGAAATGAATTTGCCTATATGATCAGGTCTATAACTGCTATGCTCTTTTCTTTCCTGACTGTCGCTGTCCTCGGACAGGATATTTCCCGGCATGAAGCCGACTCCTTAATAGGCATATTGAACAAAGCAGGTGCGGATACTGCCCACATCCATTCACTTTTGAAATTGGCGCTATTCGAAATTCATAAACCCGGCGAATTTAAGATCGATCTGGACAGCGCCGCAGAATTTATTAACCAGGCCAAACAGATCAACAAAATCCTGAGATCAGTGGAGGCAGATGGATATATTACTTTGATCGAAGGGCATTTTCAAAGAGAGAAAGGCCAGCGTGAACAGGCAAAGGCCTCAGTGGAAAAAGCTATTCAGATCCTCCGCAGCAGCTCCGACAAATTGCAATTGGGCCAGGCGTATATGGAACTGTCCGACTACTATGACTGGCAGAGCCAGGAGCAACTCCCCACGAAGATGCAATTGGTCGAACAGGCGGTCAATAGTTTTAAGTCCTCCGGCGATGCAGAGCGTACGGCTTTTAGTCTTAGGATGTTGGGCGAGTATTATGAAAAAGCCGCCGATTTCAGGAAAGGTGATAAGTATAAGGAAAGGTTGGATACGGCCCTGAATAAACTTAATGAATCTCTGGTGCTTTATCAATCCATTCACTATCCCAAACTGCAAGGAGTATATGTGACGCTAGGGGAGGTCTATTCTCAGCTCACCAATTTCAGCCAGGCCTTACATTACGAGCTGATGGCGCTTAAAGCCGCAGAGGATGTTCATGATACGACGATGCAACTCTGCCAGATCAACAATCATATCGGTATAACATTGGCTCTGCTGTCGGATTATGAAAAGGCGGCGGATTATTTTAAAAACGCGCTGGTAACGGCGGAAAAATTTAAGGATTCCGGGACTGTTTACCTGTTGGCGACAAATATTGTGGATCAATACACGAGGATAAATCGACCGGCGGATGCCAGATCAGTGCTTGAACATGTTTCAAAGAACTATGCTCCGCCCATGGATGATATTCATCTCAGGGCCAGGACTGCGGCCGCATATTTATCGGTTTATATGCTACTTAAACAATACCATCTCGCAAACTCATATTGCGATCAACTGGTAAGTATGGCCAATAGCGGTAAGATCGATCCGGCAGACCTGAATGACATTTATATAAGACTGATCAAGTATTATTTGAATACCAGCCAATATTCGTCCGCGCTTATTTATTTGAATAAGAATAGCGCGCTGACGGATCAATCGGGAGATCCCATCAGGATAGCGAATAATCATCGTTGGTGGTTTTCGTTGGATACGGCGCGGCATCAATATGGATCGGCGATTACTCATTATTTGATCTACAATCGGATCAAGGACTCTATTTATACCGTAACGAAAAGCCAGCAGGCCCAGCAATTCCGGGTTCAGTTTGAAACGGAAAAAAAGGAGGACCAGATCAGATCATTGAATGAACAGGCAAAATTAGAGCAGGCCAATCTTAAACAGGCCAACCTCGTAAAAAACGTCACCATCGGCGGGGTAGGGCTGGCATTGGTCATTGCCGGTCTGTTCTACCGCCTATACCGGCAAAAACGAAAGGCAAATCTCGCCATCACGCAGAAGAATATTCTTTTAGAACGGTTTTTAACAGAAAAAGAACGGCTCCTGACAGAAAAGGAGTGGCTCCTGAAAGAAGTGCATCACCGGGTGAAAAACAACCTGCACACCGTCATTTGCCTGCTGGAATCGCAGGCGCATTACCTGGAGAACGACGCCCTGAAAGCGATCGAGAACTGCCAGCACCGCATCTATGCCATGTCGCTGATCCACCAGAAGATCTACCACTCGGACGACATTGAGATGCTGGATATGGGGATATATCTTCCCGAATTCGTCGAATATCTCAGGGACAGTTTTGGCAGACCCGGTCGCATTCGATTCCAACTGGCAATCGATGCCATCCGGCTTGACTTGTCACATGCCATACCGGTGGCCCTGATCGTCAATGAGGCCGTTACCAATGCGATAAAATATGCGTTCCCGGGAGCCAGGCAAGGTGAGATTGTTATCGAATTGCACGAATCCGGTGAAAGGATCGGCCTTTCCATAACGGATAATGGCGTTGGCATCGATCCTGCATTTAAGACCGCTGAATTGAATTCCTTGGGCATCAAATTGATGAAGGGGCTAAGCCGGGAAATAAAAGGCGAGATCAGTTTTAGAACCGACGAGGGAACCCGGATCATCGTACTATTTGACAGGAATCCGCTCAACAATTCCCGGCAACCCATAATCCTCTCGAGGGAAAAGGAGACTGCGATATGAAGGCCAGCATACTCATCGTCGAAGATCAATTCATCGAAGCCAATAATCTGCAGCAGATACTGGAGAAGGCCGGACATGCGGTATTGCCGATCGCCCATTCCGTTGACGAGGCACTGGATACGATCGAACGACGACGTCCGGATATCGTCCTGTTGGATATCCGGTTGCAGGGAGAACTCACAGGAATCGATCTGGCTGTTTCCCTGAAAGAGAAAAACATAGCTTTTGTCTATTTGTCCGCCAACTCCGACAGGAGGATACTCGATAAAGCCATCAGCACAAAACCTTATGGTTTTCTGGTGAAACCGTTTCGGGAGAAGGATGTATTGATCATGCTGGACGTCGCCTGGTATCTCCATCAACAAAATCTCGCGTCGGCCAGCCGCGAACCCGCTGTGGCGACGGAATTGCCGGACCCACTCACGGGCAATGAATTTCCGGGGATCATAGGTGGGAGCCCAAATTTTCTGGAAGTGCTGAAAAATGTAAAAATAGTAGGCCCGTCGGACACATCGGTCCTTATATTGGGGGAAAGCGGCACCGGGAAGGAATTGATCGCCCGCGCTATTCACCGGATCTCACCCCGGAGAGCCAGGCCGTTGATCGTTGTCAACTGTGCGGTGCTGCCTGCCAACCTCATCGAAGCAGAGTTATTCGGGCATGAAAAAGGGGCTTTCACGGGGGCCGTCGAAAAAAGGATCGGAAAGTTCGAGCAGGCCGATGGAGGAACGGTCTTTTTGGACGAGATCGGGGAGTTGCCGCCGGATCTGCAGATCAAATTCCTCAGAGTGTTGCAGGAAAAGGAAATAGAATCCATCGGCGGCAGGATACGGAAAGTCAATGTGCGGGTAATATCGGCGACGAACCGCAGACTGGAGGAGGAAATGGTCGCCGGCCGTTTCCGGATGGACCTCTATTACCGGCTAAACGTTTTCCCATTATCTTTGCCGCCGCTGCGGCAACGGAAAGAAGATATCTTATTGTTGGCCAATCATTTTTTACAAGTATACGCAAGGAAAGGAAATAAGACGATCACCGGACTGGCCGATCAGGCGATCGAGAGTCTGCTCCAATACTCCTGGCCGGGGAATGTGCGGGAATTGGAAAATTGGATGGAAAGAAGTGTACTAATGGCGCATGAGCCGATCATCAACGCCCTGGCATGGCCCGCGGATCAAAAACAGCGGGATCCGGTGGAAACAGTTCATCGTCTGAAAACCATCACGGAAAATGAACGGGACCATATTCTTGCCGCGCTGGAACAATGCGATTGGAAGATCTACGGAAAGGGAGGTGCGGCCGAGCTTTTAGACATAAATACCTCTACCCTCCAATCCCGCATGAAAAAGTTGGGGATCGAAAAAAAGATCATTTCGAAGAATACCGGCAACTAACCCCCGATCTTTTACTAACGGCATTTCATTGCCGACTCGCCGCATAACGAAATATCGTCGACGTCTTTTGCTAAATAACAGATTCTTGCCGTTGATTAACTGCGTATTACACACCTGGCATCATATTTACATATAGACCTGGTCACGAAATCATTTGACCATGAACCCCGAAGGTATTGTAATACATCCAAGCCGACATACGGTAAAAGAGACGATCGACCGCCTGGTGGTTTTTCTGCAGCAGCATGGCACAACGGTTTATGCCAGAATTAACCAGCAATCAGAACTTAACAATGTTGGATTGAAAATTCACCCGTTGGAGTTCATCCTGATCGGAAATCCCAAAGCCGGCGGACTGGCATTACGCGAAAACCCCGTGGCGGGCCTTGACTTTCCGCTGAAAGTAATTGCCTGGGAGGACGGGGAGAAAAAGGTCTGGCTTGCTTACAATGCCCCTGCATACATAGAGGGGCGATATTCCCTGCCGCATGTATTGATCGAACTTTTGGATATTGAAGGAATGATCTCCGGGGCATTAACCGGTTGAAAACGTCGAAAGAAAGGAGAGCCCCCAATTATTTACCGGTGAAATCCTTCAGGTAGGAAATATAATCGCCAAAGACCTTTTTGTTGATCTTGTAGCGGGCATGCCGGCCGTCTTTTTCGGCATGCAGCAGGTCGGCATCGACCAATTGATTGATATGGTGGGAAATGGTCGACTGGGCCAGACTAAACATCTGGGTAATGGCCTGGCATTGCAACCAGTCCTTTTCCGCTTTAACAGCCTGCATGATCTTGATACGATAAGGATCGCTCAGGGCCTTGGATATTTTTTCTATCCTCTTGTTATCGAAGGTCGCATCCATATATGCAAAAATATCGATTTATTTTGGATTGCCAATAGGTAGCCAATGGCGGCGAAATATCATCCAATTGTTTAAATATCGACAGCGAGTATTACTTTCTATAATATATATTCTATTGTCTATCTATACTTTGCATGCGGAATGATTGTTGTACCTTTAAAAGGAGGACCACTCATGCGCAAGAAAATACTTATCGTCGAAGACGGGTTCGTGGAAGCCAATAACCTACGGATCATTCTGGAAAGAGCGGGATTTGTCGTGACCGAGATCGCGAGTTCTTATGATCAGGGAGTAACCTCTTTGGAAAAGAACCGGCCCGATCTCGTATTGCTCGATATTTATCTCAGTGGGAAAAAGACGGGGATCGATCTCGCACACGTGCTCAACGAGAAAAAGATCGCGTTCGTCTACCTGTCTGCCAATTCGAATGATGCAACCCTGGCGGCGGCAAAGGTAACACAGCCATATGGGTTCCTGGTCAAGCCGTTCCGGGAAAAAGATATCCTTGTCACCCTCGATATAGCCCTTTATTTACACGAGCAAAAAGAGAAATTCCGTCAACGGGAGACCTCTTTGGCCACTTTCGCGAAGCCGGCAAGGTTCGAAGGCATTATAGGGGATTCGCCGGCATTGAAGAGAATATTGCAGTTGGTGCAGATCGTGGCCCCCACCGATACTTCCGTGTTGATCCTGGGCGAGAGCGGCACCGGCAAGGAAGGCATTGCAGACAGCATCCATGCCAATTCCCCCCGGAAAGAAAAGCCGCTGATCAAGGTGAATTGCGCGGCCCTGCCGGCTGCCCTTATCGAAAGCGAGCTCTTTGGTCATGAACGCGGGGCTTTTACGGGCGCCAGTGATCAACGCGTAGGAAAATTCGAACAGGCGCAGCGGGGAACGATCTTTCTGGATGAGATCGGTGAGATGCCCGTCGATCTCCAGGTCAAGCTGCTCCGGGTTTTGCAGGAAAAAGAGATAGAAAGGATCGGCGGAAAGGGTAATATAAAAGTGGATATCCGGATCATTGCTGCAACGAATCTTGATCTGGAAAAGGCGGTTGCGGAAGGCCGGTTCCGGATGGACCTTTATTACCGGCTCAATGTATTTCCCATCCAGCTGCCCCCGTTGCGGGAACGGAAGGAGGACATACCGCTTTTGGCCAGCCATTTTGTAGAACAGTTCTGCCGGTTGAATGATCTGAAGGTCAAATCGATCTCGGACAAAGCGATGGATTCCCTGATGATCCATTCCTGGCCGGGTAATATCCGGGAGCTGGCTCATCTGATGGAACGGAGTGTCTTACTCAACCCGGATGTGACCATTCAACATATCAGCCTTCCCGAAAAAGTCGTCCCTCCCGGTGGACTACCAGGCATGGGGAAGGTTAAGACAATAGAGCAGATGGAGATGGAGCACATCAAGTCGGTGTTAGCCAAATGCAATGGAAAAATTTCGGGGCCCGGTGGCGCCGCCGAACTACTGGAGCTTCCTTATAGTACCCTGGTCTCCAAGATCAAAAAGTTGGGAATAAAGACCGAAAAGTATTTCCGCTGATCCGGTCCCGGTAGGCTAAGATAATTCGGATAATTCGACGGGGGTGGCCGGTTGGGGATCGAAAGGGAATTCCAGCATAATTCGCACTCCCGGTTCGTTCGTGATCGAGAGGTCGCCTTGAAGGTGGCGGCTCAGTCCGAACATCAGCGTCATTCCCATCGAATGGATCGCATGGATATCGAAGTCGCGGGGCAACCCGCTGCCATTGTCGCAGATGGTGACGCGGATGGCCCTTCCTTCCGTTTTGCCGCCTCCCGGCCGGCACTGGAGTTTCATCGAGACCGCTATTTTTCCCCGGTTGCAGGCCGGAAAAGCATATTTTATCGCATTCGTAATGGCTTCGTTCAGGATAATGCCGACCGGGATAGCCTGCGAGACATCCAGCCGAATACCTTCCACGGCATGAACGATCGAGATGTCATGCTTTTTTGTATGGAAGGATTCGTTGAGATAATCGATCAGTTCAGGGATGTATGCGGCCATGTCAACCTGCATCACGTTTTCGGCACTGTATAATTTCTGATGAATGAGTGCGATGGCGCGGACCCGGTTCTGGCTTTCCAAAATGGCTTCCAGCGCCGCGCTGTTCTTCAAATAGGCGGCCTGGGATTCGAGCAGGCTTATCACCAGATGGAGGTTATTCTTTACTCGATGGTGCACCTCTTTTAGCAGCAGGTCCTTATCGTTTAGCAGTTTGTCTTTTTCCATCAACAGCTGAGTCTTGTCCGATACCAGTCCCGTCAGCACCCCGTTTTGTTCATTGATCTGCGCTTGCTGGCGCCGGAGCTGCCGGTTGGTTCGTTGTTTGTTCCTGTAGGCGAGGAAGGTAAGACCTGAAATGATCAGCAAGGCGGCGACCCCGGCCAGCGTAATATTCCTTTGGGTGTTGGCCCGCTGCAATTCCGCCTGATTCGTCTGACGTTGGATCTGGCTTTGACTTTGCAGTAAGCGGATGGACTGCTCTTTTTGATCCGTCTCGTATTTCACCTGCATATCCGCCAGTTCCTTGACCTTCGCTACATTGTAGATCGAGTCGTTGATGGCCTTATAGCGGATATAGTGCGCCATGGCAGGCTTGTAATTTCCCATGGCCGAATCCCCCTCGAAGAGGCAGAGTTCAATATCCCCCTCTACTACGCCGCGGCCGTTATGCCGAAGCGCCAGCGCCTTCTCCAGATAAGGTTTGGCCTCCCCGTACCGTTTGCGCATCGTGTAAAAACGGCCGATCGCGTAGAAGGGCTCGTCGTAGCGGATATAGGGTACCCGGAAGATGGATCTTTGCAATTGAGGAGCCATCGCCTTGTCCAGGTCGATCATTTGTAAATAATATTGTTCCGCCATTCCATACTCACCGAGCGCATTATATACGAATCCGAAGAGGCTTGCCAAGGCCTCTTTTTGTTCCGTCAGACCGGGCGGATGCTGCCTTGTGAGCGTCAACAGGAACTCCAGGGCGCTCTTCCCGTTGCCAAGGGCAACCTCGTCATGGACTATTTCCCCCGCTATGCGATACATATCTTCGGGCTCATTATAGGCTACGGCCAGAGTAAAAGCCTTTCGGAGATAAGGCAACCCCACGGAGATGTTCCCTTGCACGTCATAAATGTATCCGATCCTGGCATATACCGTGATCAACCGCTTGTCGTCGGGGCCCGTCACTGTGCCGAGGGCTTTAAAGTCGTAGAATAGCGACCTATTTAAATCCCCTTTCAGCAAATAGAGGCGGGAAGCCGCATCATCGGTGGTATAGGTGGGGGTCAACTTCAGGTCGTCGAACATCGAGAAGACCTGGGTCAATTCCTGTTCCGCCGAGTCGTTATGGTTGCAGTCGATGTTCAGTAAGGCCCGGTCCCGCAGCACGAAAACCGCCTCCCTTTTATTATTGGCCTTCATATATAGCTGGAAGGCCATTCTATTGCTGAATACGTGATCGGGATAGGTGCTGTCCGTCTCGGGCATATACTTGTCCAGTTCGGCCCAATAATGTGCCTCCGTATTTAGGTCGCCGGTCCTTTTGCAATCCTCAATGATCTCCATGATCGAGCCCTTCCCTTTGGCGAAGTCCCCTCCTTCGAAATAATATTTGCCGGCAAGCATCAGGGATTCATGCTTCCATCGGACAGACCTGAGCGAATCGCTTAATTGGAGGGCATTGACGATATAGGGGCGCGCCTTTTCAAGATAGGCCGGCACCACCGGCTGAAAATTGACATATCGCTCCGCAATTATCAGCAGAATGCGGACCTTTTCCTCGCCGTAGACCCCTCCGAGCAGGGCGATTGCCGATGGCATGTCGTCCTTTTTTGTCATCGCCTTGCACATGATCGCGATGGCGTTGTTATTCCGCTCCGTATCATGTAAGGCGGCGCTCAGCAGATGCGCTTCCCGGGCAAAGGAAATGCAGCTGTCCAGATCGCCATCGAACCTCCGTGCCCAGTACATCTTGCTGATGACAAACAGGGTATCGACCTTGGCGGTGTCCGGCTTTGCGGATCTGCTGTCCCGGATCAGGATCGGCAGGGGCGCAAAATCATAGTAGTTGTCAGCTCCGAGGCCGCCCGTGGTCTTCTGTGCATGGGCGGGAAATCCTGCGAAGATGAACCAAAACGGGAAGAGCTTTCGGCATATAACACTGAAACGCATGATCAAAATTAAGTCGTTTTAGGTGCTTGTGCCTTAAATTTGTTTCGCTTAACAGCAAACATCAATAAGGATATGAACCCCCAACTTACCATCGGATGGTTTACCTTTTTACTCACTGCCGCCGCGGGATTTTGTGATACGGCTACTTTTGTGGCAGGCAACGAAACCTTTTCTGCGCATGTCACCGGCAACTTTATCATTTTTGCCGCCCAGGCCGTGCTTAGCCGGGACCCCTCGGCCTGGATCAAGCTGCTTACCTTTCCCGTGTTCGTATTTGCCGTCATGTCGGGGGGATGGCTTTCGAACAAAACGGGGAAGCGTTACCCGCTGCTATTGATAGAAGCGGTAATTCTACTCCTTGCGGGTGGCCTGGCTTTCGGCACGGCTTCCTTCCCTGCCGGCAATATGATCGTCGTTATGCTCACCGTCTTTGGAATGGGTCTTCAAAATGCTTTCGGAAAATTATTCGCCAAAGAGACGTATGGTCCAACGACGATGATGACCGGCAATGTTACCCAGGCCGCCCTGGACCTGGGCCGGCTGATATGGAAAGGACCCGGAACCGCTCCCATAGCGGCCGAGAGCATCAAAAAACAGGTAGTTCTGCTCGGCGGATTCCTGGCAGGATGTCTGCTGGGTGGACTCCTGAGCAAGGCGGCAGGGCTTCCGGCGATGCTGTTGCCGGGCCTTACCGTCCTGCTTTGCTACCTGTTGGGTGGACGGTTGTTATAGGTCTCTCATCCCCCCGTCGAGCAGGAGTTCGGTGCCGAGCATGAAGGCCGAATCGTCGCTGGCGAGGTAAAGCGCCCCCGCGGCGATCTCTTCCGGCGTGCCGATCCTTTTCACCGGTGTAAAGTTAGCCATACCTTCCATCATGGCCTTCGCTTCTTCCGGGCTGCCGGCTATAGTGTTGAAGATCGGGGTATCGACGGGACCCGGGGTAAGGACATTGACCCGGATCCTCCGGTCCAGCAACTCCGCCGAAAAGCTTCGGGCCAGGGAACGGATGGCGGCCTTCGTGGCGGAATAGGCCGCGTGGTTAGGAACACCCTTACCATTGACGGTAGAGGATACCAGCATCACGGAAGCACCCTCTTTAAGGACGGGTAAGGCCTTTTGAACCGTAAAAAACGTGCCTTTGAAATTGATATCGCTCAGCCGATCGAACATATCTTCCGAGAATTCGGCCAGGGGCCCCACGATGTAAGAACCGGCATTGGCGACGAGGATATCCACCCTTCCCAGCTTTTCATGCACCGTCTCGAAAATGCGATCCAGATCCTGTAGTTTGGACACATCACCCTGAATGCCCAGCGCGCCATGGCCGATCTCCACCACCGCCTTGTCCAGGCTGGTTTTGCTCCTGCCCGTAATCGCCACCTTCGCGCCTTCCGCAGCAAAACGTTTGGCAATTCCCAGTCCTATCCCGCTGCTGCCACCTGTGACAACAGCCGTCTTTTGTTTTAGTTGTTGCATATAATTATCTTTTTTTGTGGTTATGCTACTTCCTCCGCCAGGGGGAAATCGATCTCGAGGTTTGTCAGGTTGTGCAGGTAGTTGCTGATCTGCTTTTCCCCCACCGCGACGATCACGTCGACGAGGCTTGCCTCCGTATAGCCCGCCGCAAAGAATCCTTCCAGCAGGTTTTCCGGCACCCGCCCCTTATTATTTACAATCGATGCGGTCAACCGCGCGAGTGCATTGTATTTACCATCGAAGGCGGCGGTTCCGAGCCGGATCTCCATCACCTGCTCAGCCGTAAATCCATTCGCTATTGCGATCACGGTATGGGCCGACAGACAATACCGGCAGCCGTTGATCTGGCTGGTCACCAAATTCACGATCTCTTTCTCTTTGGCCGTCAGGGAAGTTCTCCTGCTTTGAAAGGTCAGATAGTCGGCCAGGGACGTGTCGCTCTTTGCAAAGTAGGCGTAGAGATTGGGGACAAAACCTATCCCCTTTTGCAGTTTGTCAAAGATAGCCTGATTGGCAGGCGATACTTCCGCTCTGGTGGGAGGAGCGAATGTTCTCTTCGTTACGTTTTTCATTTTTGAAATATTTATCCAAAGGTCGCATAGACCCCGGCGTTCAAAAATGAAGGAGGTTAGGAAAAACGGTTGAAGTAGTTCAACTATTGGTTCCGCTTTACTTTTCTATTGCGGATCTTTGACAGGAACTCGGTTGTCATTCCCAGGTAGGAAGCGATGGCGTATTGGGGTATCCGTTCCGCCATCAGCGGATATTTTTCCATGAAGCTGCTGTATCGCTCTTCCGCAGACATCGTGAGGTTGACGATGAGCCGTCTTTGCATGAAGGCGGTGGATCGTTCAGCCAGGATCCTAAAGAAGGTTTCGAACTTATAGTTGGATGCCTTCAGCAGTCTTTCGTCTTCATAGCTGATCTGCAGCAGGACGCTGTCCTCTATTGCCACGACGAACATACTCGCCGGTTGCTGAAAGATATAGCTGTTGTAATCCGAGATCCACCATTGGTCGATCGCTAGCTGGATCGTGTGGTCCTGCCCTTCATCGCCGACAACGTAGGCCCTCAAGGCCCCTTTTATGACAAAATACCGGCTCCTTGCCGTAAAACCGGGCTGCACGAGGAATTGCCGCTTCACGGCCCTGACCTCTTTGAAGGGCGCGGCAAATACGTTCTTCTCCTCATCGGTCAGCTGGACAAATTTTCCGATGTAGCCGATTATTTTTTCGTGACTATTGGATGGTTCCACCCTGCAAATATAGCGGAGATGGAAGGGATGAACAACTACGAGGCAGATGACATTTTCAGGTCCGTGGCCGAGACTCCTTCAATCGATAACCCGAAGCCCACCTGGTCGAGCAGGTCCCTGCGAAGGGGCTGGGTAAACATGGTTCTCATAAATCGCCTTGTCAATTCGGGGATCGTCAGCAATTTGCCCGCTATCTCGTGGGCTCTTTTTAGCAAGGCGGTATTGTCCGGCAACACTTCTGCTACTACGCCCATTTCCTTTGCTTCTTTTGCACTTATCTTCTGTTGGGTGTATAAAAAATATTTTGCCCGATAGTCTCCTATGGCTCTTGTCCAGACGGTCTGTATCCCATCCCCGGGAACGATGCCGAAGGTGAGATGAGGAAAATCCTGAAAATAAGCCTGCTCGCTGGCAATAACGATGTCTGCCGTCAGGGCATATTCGGAGTGTACCGTCGCAGGACCATTAATGGCGGCGATCACCGGCACCCCAATGCTGGTCAGGTTTTGCAGAACCTGCTGCCCTTCCCACCAGGTTTTATTCCATTCTCGCGGGTTAGTAATATCCCCCAGGCTGGGACCATCGATCTGAGCGAGCCATTCGTTGCCAGTCCCGGTAAGAATGATGACCTTGTTCTCCCTGTCCTGTGCTATCTGGGAGAAGGCTTCGACGAAGTCGTGGTGGTCTTTCCCGGTAAATACAATGGGACCATCGTTCGTGGCAAATCTTACCTCCAGTACCCCATCGGTCGTTCGGGACATTTTCAGATGCTCAAAGGCTGAAAAATAAGCGGGTGTCTGTTTCATGTTATTTGTATTTTAACGATACAAAGTAACGACACGCGCGAATATGGGAAAATGAGCTACTTCAAGAAAAGGAGTTGAATTACATTAAGCCGGAAAGAACACCTCGAAAACCGCCCCCTCGCCGGGGCATCCCACCGCCCGGATAAACCCTTTGTGATTCTCCATGATCTTCCGGCAGATGGACAAACCGATCCCCGTCCCCTCGAAGGCCTCGCGCCCATGTAGACGTTCGAACATATCGAAAATCCGTTCCGCATGCTCCGGATCGAAACCCATCCCGTTATCCTTTACCACTATCTTCAAAAAGCTTGACGGTAAATATTCATCCGCCTCGCCCAAGCCAGGGTTATGCACCATACTCCCCGAGACCTCGATCCGCAGCGGCCGCCCGGGTTGCCGGTACTTGATCGAGTTGCCGAACAAATTCAGGAATACCTGCCGCACCTGAAAGGCGATACCCTTGATCGCGGGTAATGCCGACGCGACTATCGCCCCCTCCGCCTCCTCCAGGGAATATTGAAAGAAGGCCGAAGCCTCCGTTATCAGTTCATTGAGCTCTATCGATTCCAATTGCTTCACCGGCTCGGCCGCCCGGGTAAATGCCAGCAAATCCTCGATCAGCCCCTGCATTCTTCCCGCAGCCTCCGCCGCCCGTTGCAGATACACCTGCTGCTTCGCCGACAGCGAGCCCAGCCCTTCTTCTGCAATTGCCGAATAATAAAACCGCACTTTCCGCAGTGGTTCCTTCAGGTCGTGGGCAGCCGCATACGCGAACTGCTGCAGCTCTTTATTTTGTGTCTCCAATTGACGCGCATACCGCAGCAACTTATCCTCCGCCACCTTCCGTTCCGTCAAATCCCGCGTCACCTTCGAAAAACCCATCACGCGGCCTTCTCCATCGTGCAAAGCCGTGATCACGATACTCCCCCAAAAGGTCGTCCCGTCCTTTCGCACCCGCCATCCCTCGTGCACCGCCTTCCCCGTCCGCGCGGCCTCGGCAACTAACTTTTCCGGCAGCCCCGCGTCCCGGTCTTCCTTGGTATAGAAAACCCGGAAATGAGTCCCCACGATCTCCGCTTCGGTATATCCCTTGATCTTCTGCGCTCCCTTATTCCAATTCCGGATAAGACCCCGGCTAGCCAACATCAGGATTGCATAATCCTCCACCTCCTCCACCATTTTGTGGTACTGTTCTTCCCCGGTTCCGACCGGAAACACTACGTCCTGCGTATTATTATCTTGGTAATCCATAGTTAGCGATCCCCAAAATCGACGCCAAAACCCATTTTCCCCTACATTTGTCCTGAAAATTTACCTCACAACCATCAACCCGATTCCACTGAATGGCCCATGCTCCTTATATTGCGCTGGCAGACGATGATCCCGACGACCAGGATATGCTGGCCAACCGCTTCCTCAAGATCCATCCCGGCATTCCCTTCCAATTTTTCAAAGATGGAGAAGAAATTACCCGTTTTCTCGAAGACTGCCCCACTGCCGACCTCCCCTCCCTCGTTATCCTCGACTATAAGATGCCCGTCCAGACCGGAG
>Ga0207003_1069_pt1 | contig 25566 bp, 19 predicted proteins | sample Alteio_BWMinCont_89_FD_153474 | JGI IMG/M metagenome (GOLD analysis project Ga0207003, IMG submission 153474) | Enriched cells from forest soil in Barre Woods Harvard Forest LTER site, Petersham, Massachusetts, United States -... | ecosystem: Environmental > Terrestrial > Soil > Temperate forest >...
TCACGGCTTCGACATTGCCTTTGGCCAGGTCAAGGATGCTTGAGCGGGGACCTTGCCCGGAGGTCAACTTGGCGCGCGCTCTGCGAGCGATCGCTGGTCCTGCGGCCAGAATTTCGATGCAGCCCGGCTTGCCGCATCCGCACCGCGGGCCGTGGTAATCGATACTCATGTGTCCACCTTCGGCAGCGGCGCCCGTACGGCCGTTGTAAATCCGTCCATCGAACACAATGCCAGTGCCGATCCCGGTACCGATGCCCGCGTAGAAGATGTGGCGAAAACCGCGCCCCGCGCCCCAGTAGGCCTCAGCCAGCGCTGCCGCGTTCGCATCGTTCTCGACCTTCACGGGCACGCGATAAATTCTCTCGACCTCGGCCGCCAGCGGAAAATTGCGCCAGCACGGAACATTGGGAGGATTGATCACTACTCCGGTCGCCGGATCCAAGGGCCCGGGCGCGCAGATACCAATTCCCCGAATCAGCGCTCCGGATTTCGCGTCGTGGGCAAAAAGCAGATCGACGGCGGACACCACCGCAGCTAGTCCTTCGGTGGGTTCCTTGTTTGCCACCATCGGAGTGCGGACCTGAGCCTTGATTTGGCCCTTGCGGTCCACGAGACCGGCGGCAACCTTGGTGCCCCCAATATCCACGCCAACCACGAGAGTGTCGTTCGTTTCTGTCATCGCCGGCTTCCTCGGCGAAATTCGTCGCGTGAGGCTCCAGTCCGAATCGCTTACAGTCGGATTTGTACTATGCTTCGGCCTGTGCCGCAATACCGGGAGTAATCCCGCATGCAGAGTTCGCACAGTATACGCCGCCTGTGCGGAGATCGCGGAACCGTCCCGCGCACGACCAAGCGCATGGTCGTCACAATGAATTCGTGGCACGATAAACTCATTGGACGAAAGACTGCGGAAGAGGAGAGTATTAAAGCCAGGAGGGTCCATTGTTCGTAGAGCGTAGTAACGGTTCTCCCAGCGTCAGAGCGGTGATTCTCGATTACGGTCAGGTGCTGGCTGGCTGCCCTACCAGGGAAGAGTTCGGGCGCATGGCGGAAATGTTCAATGTGAGTTTCGAGAGGTTTTACGAGCTATGGCAAGCCAGCCGGGGCCCTTACGACCGCGGCGATTTTACCGCCGAAGAGTATTGGTTGAAGCTGGCAGCAGAAACCAATACTTCTCTGGACTCCGAGCGGATCGAGATTCTGCGCAGAGTGGAGGTGGAAATCTGGGCGCATCCCATTCAGGGCATGCTCGATTGGCTGAGCCAACTTCACGCGGCGGGAATCAAAACCGGCTTGCTGTCCAACATGCCTTGGGACCTGATCACACATTTACGCACAAACTGTCAGTGGCTGGGAAACTTTGTCTTCAAGACCTTCTCCGCTGAAGTGAGATTAATCAAGCCGGATCCAGCGATCTATCAGCATACTCTTCATGGCCTTGGCGTCTCAGCCGCGGAGGCGTTGTTTGTGGATGATCGCGAAGACAACGTCCAGGCTGCTCGCGCTCTCGGGATTCATGCGATTCAGTTTCGATCAATCGCGCGGCTCAAAGATGACCTTGAAGCGTTGGGCTTCCCCATATTGCCGATGGGTGTGGAATCAATTGCCTCGGCGAGTCCTGCTGATCGATCGGGTCAAGAAAGCAAATTCTTCCCCTTGCTGTAGAGACGAACCGGTTGCAGGAGTCCGGCGAAGGAAGCATTGGGCTACGTTGGGATTTCAGCCGCGACTTCACGAGCATGGACGCCCCCGCCATCAGCTAATGCTGAGATTCTTCTTTGCCCGGCCCTTGCGGCGGAATCGAGCCGGTCTGCAACCTTTGAAACTCCTGCATTTCACGCTGTGCGGCTGCCGTCTTTCCTTGTTTTCTATAGAGACTTGCAAGCGCGAAATGCGCTTGCGCTGCGAGCGATGTTTCTTTCTCGATGGAAAGGAGCCTGGTCCATGCTTTCTCGGCAGCCGCAGCATCACCCTCGAGTGAAGCCGCTTTCCCCAGCGAATAAAGCGTCTCGGGCATGTCTGGCATCAACTTGTCGGCTCGCAGGAGTTCCGCGCGAGCCTCGGGCGTTTTGCCCTGCTCCAACAACGCCGTTCCCAGACGGTACGCGGCCTCGGCGTTTCCGGGTTGGAGCTTGGTCTGTGCCCGAAACTCTTCTTCCGCTTTCACCCATTGGAAAGCGCCGGCATACACTTCACCCAATTCCAGGTGAACTTCGGGCACATCCGGTCGCAGCCGCAACGCTTCGCGGTATTCCTTCTCCGCCTCAGGCATTTGTCGCAGCACGAAATAGTTTTCTGCCATGGCCTGGTGAGCGCGCGGAGAATCGGGATAAGCGGCCAGCAAAGTATCAATCGATTGCTTCGACAGCAGACCACTGGCACGCCCGAGGTAATAGAGAAGGTCAGGATCGTTCGGACGCTCGGCCAGTGCCCCCTGCAGATTTGCAACGGCCTCCGGCAGTTGCCCGGTCTGGATTTGCGCAATTCCCAGCCCGGTCTTATCTTGCACTCGTTGCAGGTGCGGGATCGCCTCAGCCGCGTAGCCTTGAGCCAGCAGGGCGTAGCCCAGTAGTTGGTGAGCTGGCGCCGAGTCTGGATCGGCGTCGAGCGCATGTTTCAGCGGCGCGACGGCGGATGCGAAGTCGTGCTTCTCCATGTACACCTGACCCAGGCTGATGAATCCGTCCACATAGGCCGGCTCAAGTTCGGTAACCTTGCGGAATTCCGCGATAGCAACATCGAATTGGCGTTGTTTGTCCGCCGCGATTCCGGCCTGCATGTGCTGCGCGGCCTCCGGCGATAGATTCTGCGATGCGAACCACAAGAGCAATAGTGCACGGATCACGGCTTCTCCGGCTCACGGACTTCCAGGAATTGATCGGCGTGAACATCGTTCAAGGTCTGGCGAATACCCGATGGCCACGCGATTTCCACCTTGGCAGTCGCCGCGGTTCCAAGTCCAAAATGAAGACGCTTGTCACTCGACGAGAGATAACTGCCGGCGGAAGTCGCGTATCGTGTCTGCCCATTCACCTGCACCCGAGCGCCGAATCCGTCGCGGTTACTGCGCGTGCCGCGCAGTGAAATCACCAGCCAGTGCAGTTTGCCGCCGCGGTTGAGAAACACTTGCGGGTGGCCACCGAGATACGACATCACCACATCCTCCCACCCGTCGTTGTTTAAATCACCGAACGCAGCTCCGCGCCCGGCCACAGCCGTTGTACTTCCGGAATCAGCGCGTTCGAATCGGTTATTGTGATTCATCGCCACTAACGGCAGTTCGAGATAATGCAGGGAAGGGTCGATGTGCTCCACGTTGTCCAACACATGGCCTTGGGCGACGAATAAGTCTTTCCAGCCGTCGTTATCGAAGTCCTCAAGACCCACGCCCCACCCGGAGCTTCCACTTGAGAGCACGCCAAGGCCGGTTTCGAGACTGCGATAACTGAACGAACCGCCACCGTCGTTGTGATAGACGCCGTAAATTTCCCTGGGCAACTCGGTCACGATAATGTCAGGCCTGCCGTCGTTGTCATAGTCTTGAAAGACTACTCCCATGCCCGATAACCGCCGCCCATCCTCCGAAAGCGCGACACCGGCTTCAAGGCCAAGTTCGGTGAAGGTTCCATTCCCGTTGTTGTGAAACAAATACTGTTGCATGCCATCGTTGGCCACAAATATGTCGGTAAAGCCGTCCCCATCGTAATCCGCAAAAGCGACGCCCAACGCGCGCCCCTTTTTTGCGGCGATGCCGGACCGTTGGCTCACATCGGTGAAGGTTCCATCGCCATTGTTGTGATAAAGAATGCTGGTGGTGGCGGGAAATTCTTCCGGTGGACAATACGTATGATAATTCCCGCCGCAGTCTTTACTGTGCTTGGTGTCCCAGTCCATGTATCGGGTCACAAACAGATCCAGCTTCCCGTCATTGTCGTAGTCGAAAAATCCTGCGGAGACCGACCACCCACCCCCTGCCACTCCGGCCTTCGCAGTTACGTCCGTGAAGGTGCCGTCGCCGTTGTTGTGATACAGAATGTTCTTTCCATAACTGGTGACGTACAGGTCGGGGTAGCCGTCGTTGTCATAATCGCCGACAGCCACTCCCATACCATAATTTCCATCCCCTGCATTCGCCAACCCCGCTTGCTGGGTCACATCGGTGAAGCTTCTGTCCGTGTTCTGACGGTAAAGCCGATTCCAGTAACGTGGATCGTGACGGTCGAAATTCTCCGGCGTCTGCATGGGACTGCTCACGCGGCCGCCGTTCACGAGAAAGATGTCCAGCAAGGCGTCGTTGTTGTAGTCGAGCAGGGCAATGCCTCCGGGCATGGTTTCGATCAGATACTTCTGCGGGGTGGGAGAATTCTGTAGCGTGAAATCCAATCCGCGCGGTAGATTAACCTCGAACACCGGGTTTGCGAGCGCTGCAACCCACAGAGCCAACGTGATAACCATCGATAATCTTGGCAGAGCATTTCGCAACTTAGGATCCCTTCCCCCGCCTAGCATATCGCGCTCGCGGCTCGAAGTGCACACTCGCTGGCGCGAAATGCTAGCTCCGCGCACTCTGCGGCGGTTCTCGGCGGTCTCCGCGATTTAAGGTTTCATGTGCGACCGAGTCTCATCAAACCCTAAAACGCTGAACTCGCTGAGAACTGCCGCAGAGTGCGCGGAGAAAATTGGCAGAGAAAAACCGAGACAGGCTAGAGTCAAAGCCGACAGAGAAGGCTACCGCCGGGTCGATTCCCGTTCCACCAGCTTAGGCGGAATCAGAATTTTCTTAGGTTGCAGCGAGCGCTTCAGCCCAATTCGCTCAAGGAGAAGTTCGGCGGCCCGTGCGCCCATTTGGCAGGTGCCTTGATCGACCGTGGTGAGCGGAACCGTCAGTTGGTCAGAGTAGTGAACATTACCGGCGCCGACGACGGAAATATCCTGGGGCACTCTAAGGCCGGCCTCCAGAATGGCCTTGATGGCCCCGATCGCAACCGGATCGCTGTAACAGAAAACTCCATCTGGAATCGGACGCACCCGCAGCAATCGCTGCATACCCTCATACCCTGTGTCATCTCCATGGCCGCCACCCATGACGTACCGTGCATGCCCGCGCAAGCCGGCTTTTGCCAGCGCTCGGCGGTAGCCCTCGAGGCGTTGCGCGGCGATTCCAAGTTGCGGGCCACGCAGGTGCGCAATGCAACGGCATCCTCGCGCGATAAGATGCTCGGTCGCCAACCTCCCAATGGCGCGGTTATCGACCCCGACGAAGCACGCCTGCAGCCCGGCGATGGGGCGGTCAAGTAAGACAAAAGGAACGTTGCGCCTTTGAATCCGCTTGAACAAATCCAGGCAGTGGGCGGGTTGGGCGGAAGCGATGATGAGCCCATCCACCTGCCGAGCCAACAAGGAATCCGCTTCGCTCCGTTCCAATTCGGGATCTTCCTCGAAATACGAAATGATCACGTGATATCCGTGAGGTCGCAGTGTCTGCGCTATGGCCCGGGCGATCTCGGCAAAAAAAGGGTGGGTAAATTCTGGCAGCAGCAAGCCGATGGTGTAGGTGCGTCTCGTGACCAGGCTGCGAGCCACCCAATTCATCTGATAATGCAGCTCTTTGGCCCGCTTCAGCACGCGCTTACGAGTGGCCGCGCTGATCTTCCCCTGGTTGCGCAGCGCCTTGGACACGGTCACGACTGAGACCTTGAGATCTCGCGCAATGTCCATCATGGTCGCCGGCATGGCGAGCAAGGATAACACCACCAAACACTCTTGGGTAATCGTTTATCCCACTGCAGTTAACGATTACCCGGGTTTATCGATTACCCCAATGGGCCAGATTACTTTTTTGCTTGACAATGAACACGCAGGTATACGAAACTTTCGCGATTCCACTAAATGTGGTGTGGGGGTGTGTATGCCGTCTCGCAGGTTGTGTCCACTTTTGTCGCTGGTTCTTGTCCTCACGGTTTCTCTTTCCCTTCACGGCCAAAGTACATACGGCACGGTCGAAGGCGCTGTGGTTGATTCCACCCAAGCAGCCATTGCTGGCGGCCAAGTCACGCTCACCAACGTAGGAACGCAGGAAAAGCGTACCCAGTCCACTGGCAGTGAGGGCCTGTACCGGTTTGTCAACGTGATTCCCGGACCGTATCGCCTAGACATCGAGAAGGAGGGTTTCAAGCACTTCACCCGCGACAATGTCGTGGTGCAAGTGCAACAGGACACTCATATCGACGCCACCTTAACGGTTGGCCAGGCCACCGAGACGGTGGAAGTAACCTCGGAAACGCCTTTGCTCCAGCCCGAGTCTTCGTCTCTAGGCCAGGTTGTGGAAAAGCGCGAGGCCAACGACTTGCCTCTTAATGGGCGCAACATTTTTAACCTGATTACGATCTCTCCCGCGGCGGTCGCACAGGGCGGGTCTGGCGGCACGCCCGTCGGCCAGAACCCTTTCAGTTGGGGGAACTATCAGGTAGGAGGTTCGTTCGCGAACCAGAGCGCGGAATACCTGGACGGTCAGCCGCTGAACATTGGCTATATCAACCTGCCGATCGTCATTCCAACACAGGATTCGGTTGGTGAATTCAAGGTCCAATACAACAACCTGGGTGCGGATTGGGGCAAGTTCGCGGGCGGCGTAGTCAACCTGAGCACCAAGACCGGGACTAATGCGTTCCATGGCGAGGCTCACGAGTATTTGCGCAACAAGGTGCTGAACTCGAACGACTTTTTCTTGAAGCGGCAGGAAATCGAGAACGGTCAAAAAAACCAGCCGCCGCCGTATGTGCAGAATCAGTATGGGGTTTCCGGTGGCGGACCGATCATCAAGGACAAGACCTTCTTTTTCGCGAGTTGGGAGCAATTCCGGCTCCGAACCGGAAGTGTTCTGAACACTACCGTCCCCCTTCCAGCGTTCCGGACCGGTGATTTCTCCGCCCTGTTGGCGCAGGGAATCCAGCTCTATGATCCCTACACGGTAGACACTTCGGGGACAGCCGTGTCGAATCCAAACTACGGCAAGCGCCAACCATATAAAAATAACCAAATTCCGGTGGCAGAATTCAGTAAGGCAGCAACCGTCATGTGGGACAAGTATTTCATCCCCCCCGACGACGGCAGGTATCATCAACAACTTCACCTCAGCCACCAGTTCGGGCGGGAACAACAACGAATTTGTTGTTCGGGCAGACCAAAACATCTCCAGCACAACCCGGCTGTTTGGACGGTTCACCTACTTTGGATTGCTGGACCTGCCGACTAACCCGTTCAACACTGGCCTTTGCTTTGACCGCTGTGCGGAGAATTATCACTCCAAGTTGCTCGCGATCGATCTCAACCACAGCTTTTCCCCGAATGTTATTTTTGACATTAACATCGCGGGTAGCCGTTTCGTCTACGCCCGCGCACCGATCCTGACAGGTTACGATCTCACGCAACTGGGCTGGCCGGCTAGCTACAATACTCCGCCCGATGTCATGCGGACTCCTCCGACCCCCGCCTTCCCGTTTCCCAACGACGTAGGCAAATCGCAGGGCAACAGCGCCATCGGCGACCATAACACCCAGTACAACATCACTCCCGCGCTCACTTGGATTCACGGCAAGCACACCATCCAGGTCGGCGGACAGTATGAACTGGGCTTGGATAATTACTACCAAACCAATATCGCCAGCGGCGCATTTGCTTTTAGCGGAAGCTGGACAACGAGCACGGGTGCTCCCACCCTCGCTAACCCTGCGACTGGCGGGTTCCCCTTTGCTGACTTCCTGATAGGCCTATCCCAGAACCAAGGCAGCTTCGTCAATCAGACGGAAGGTGTTGCCCAGGTTCCGGCCCAGACCGCCGGACGACAGACTTATCGTGCTTTCTACGGCAATGACACCTTCCGGGTCAGCAATAAGTTAACTCTGAATCTCGGGCTGCGCTACGAGTTGCAAGGGGGTTGGTCGGATCGGTTCAACCGGCTGACTTACTTTGATCCAACAGTAGTAAACCGGACCGTGACGGGCTGCGGCGGTACAGTGGGCTCGCCATGCCTTGGGGATGCGCTCCTTGTGGGAATCCCGCCCAACTCCTCACGGAACAATCTGCCTTTGGACAAGAAGCAGTTCTCCCCTCGACTTGGGTTTGCCTATAGTTTGAACCCGAAGACCGTGATCCGCGGCGGTTATGGCGTGTTCTGGATTCCGAACTATGTTTCGTTCGGCCTGAATCCTGACAATGATGTGGTCAATCTCGCCACAACGCCGTTTACGGCCACCATCAACGGTGGTCTTACCCCATTGAGCACGTTGAACTCTACAGGATGTTCGCTCCCGAACAGCGCTGGTAATACATTTGGTTCCTTTACCTGCGCACAACTGAACCAGGGACCGTTCGGACCCGGAGGGATTCTGCCACCGCCCGGACGAAACGGGAATACTTCAGCATTTGTGGCGGCGGCCGGTTCACCGACTTTATCGCCGTACTTAAACCCCAAGCCGGGATATGTCCAGCAGTTCAATCTCGATATCCAGCGGCAGCTTCCCGCCGGATTCTTTCTTGATATAGCCTACGCTGGTTCTCACGGCGTGCACTTGCCACAGTACTCGACCCATCTCAACCAGATAGGCGAGTCTTACATTGCCACCGCCGCTGCCCAAGCTGCCGCCAACCAACCCGTTACTATTGCCCAGACCATCGTCAATCCAATGGCTGGAACCAGCGGAAACGCCACCATCGGCGCCGCCAACATCGTTGCTGGTCAGCTGAACCGGCCGTACCCGCAATACACCGACGTGAACCTCGCCGGGTTTGGCTGCTGTGGCAGTACCTACAACTCACTGCAAGTGACTGCTACCAGAAGGTTCCAGGGTGGAGGAACTTTGCTGGTGGCTTACACCAACGCAAAACTCCTCAGCAATACCGACACGCTCACGAGTTGGCTGGAAAATGGCAGCACGGGCGGTGTAGGACAAGTCCAGGACTGGAACAATCTCAACGGAGAGCGTTCGCTTTCCTCGCAGGATGTTTCGCAACGCCTGGTTATCAGCTACGTGTTGGATCTCCCCTTTGGGCGCGGCAAGATGTTCATGGGCGACGCCAGCGGAGTCACCGGGAAATTGGTCTCCGGATGGGGAGTCGATGGAGTGACGACGTTCCAACGCGGATTCCCGCTGAAGATCGCCTGGGGAGGTGCTGGAACCCCGCTGGAGTTGGCCAACCTTGGCGTCTCCAACGTCCGGCCCAACGTTATTTCAGGATGTAGCAAAGGCTCGGGCGGCAGCGGGTTGAACGGCAGACTCAATGAGTGGTTCAACGTCAATTGCTTCGCTGCTCCGCCGCAATGGGGATTCGGCACTGAGTCGCGCGTGGACGCGTCGCTCAGGGCCGCCGGCATTAACAACTTCGATTTTGCTGTGTTCAAGAACACGGCAATCACGGAAAGATTCGGGCTTGAATTCCGTACCGAATTCTTCAACCTTTTCAACCACCCACGGTTTGGCTACCCCGGTACGAATTTCAGTCCCGTGGCCGGCGACAACAGCTCAAATGGCTTTGGACAGGTGACGTCCACGAATCCGGACAGCAACCCGCGTCTGATTCAGTTTGCGCTGAAGTTAGTATTCTGATTTGTGCGAATTTGACCGGGCTGGGCGGTTTGCCCAGCCCGGTTTTTTATTCAGATTCTCGCAAGCAGCAGGAACTGGATACCTGCGCTTGTGCTTTCCGTTCGGCCAGATTTCCTCCGACCCGCATGAGGAATGTTCCCGTCATCGACTACGCCGAGGCCGAGAAGATCATTCATTTGATCGTGGAAAACGCTGCGCGCATGCAAAAGTCTGTCGTTGTAGCTGTCGCCGATCCGCATGGGGAACTGATCGCCTTTGCCCGGATGGACGGCGCTCCTATTTCCTCGATCCGGATTGCCGAGAATAAGGCGTGGACCGCTGCCCGGGAGCGAAAAGCGACCAAAGAAATCGGAGAGAAGGTGCGCGACCCTGAAAAGGGACACGACATTGCTTACTACGGCGATCCCAGATTCGTGGGCTGGGGTGGAGGCATTCCCATCTGGAAGGATGGGGCTGTTGCCGGCGCCGTCGCAGTCAGCGGCCTTTCATCGCGCGAGGATATCGAACTGGCCACGCTTGCGCTGGAACTGATCGGTGCGCAGAAGATTCCGTGAGAGCGCGAGAAAACTCAACTTTACATCAAATCTGAAGGTGGAGGTTCTAATGATTCGCAGGCTCCAACCTTTTTTGCTTGTACTGATTTTGCCTTTTTTGGCTTGGTCTCAGGCGCAGACATCCTCAGACGTTGAAGCCCGCGTTGATTCCCTGCTCAAGAAACTGACTCTGGACGAGAAAATTGATTTGATCGGCGGGGTGGACGATTTCTACATTCGCGCCAATGAGAAGATCGGGTTACCGAGGCTGAAGATGGCGGACGGTCCGGTCGGCGTGCGGAATTACGGGCCGTCAACGGTGTTTGGCGGCATTGGCCTGGCCGCGACCTGGGATCCGGAACTTGCGGCCCGGATCGGAGCCACCATTGGCCAGGATGCCCGGGCTCGTGGCGTGCATTTCATGCTCGGGCCGGGCGTGAACATCTATCGTGCGCCGCTGAATGGCCGTAACTTCGAATACTTCGGCGAAGACCCGTTCCTCGCTGCCCGTATGGCGGTCGCTTACATTCGCGGCATGCAAGACCAAAGGGTCAGCGCAACCATCAAGCACTTCACGGGAAACAATTCGGAGTTCGACCGCCACAATACAGATTCCATGATCGACGAGCGCACGATGCGCGAAATTTATCTTCCAGTATTCGAAGCGGCGGTCAAGGAGGCGCACGTAGGAGCGATCATGGATTCCTACAACCTCACCAACGGCTTGCACATGACCCAGAATGGCTACCTTAATAACGATGTCGCCAAGAAGGAGTGGGGTTTTTCCGGAATCATGATGTCGGATTGGGATGCCACGTATGACGCCGTCGCCGCAGCGAACGGCGGTCTTGATCTGGAAATGCCCTCAGGAAAGATTATGAATCGCGCATCGCTGTTGCCCGCGATCAAGTCTGGCAAGGTGAGCGAAGCAACCATCAACGATAAAATCCGACGCATCCTCCGCACCGCGATTCAATTCGGATGGATCGACGAGGAGCAGACCGATGCGTCAACTTCGCTCCTGAATATCGCGGGAAAGCAGGCCGCACTGGAAGCCGCCCGCTCGGGCATGGTGCTGCTCAAGAACGACGGCAATCTTTTGCCGCTAGATAAAACAAGCATCAAGTCTATTGCCGTCATTGGTCCTGATGCTTATCCCGCGCAGTCCGGGGGAGGAGGCAGCGCGGAGGCCAAGCCTTTCACGCCGGTGAGCTATCTGGAAGGCGTGGTGAGCTACCTCGGCGACAGCGCGAAGGTCTACTATTCGGCCGGAATCCCGACGCTCGATGAGATTTCGAAGCATATGGAATTCACCACTCAGGCGACCGGCGGCCAGCAAGGTTTGAAGGTGGAGTTGTTTAATAATACGGATTTGAGCGGCTCCCCCGCGATCGTGCGGTACGACAAATACGTTCACTACGAACCAGCCCGTGGGCCAAAAGGCGCAGAAAGCGACGTCTCCGTTCGTTGGACCGGGTTCTTCACGCCGGCCGCTGCCGGAAAGTATCTTGCGTTCGTCCAGGGTCCAGGTGAAAACGGGGGCTATCGACTGTACATCGACCAGAAGCTCGTGTTGAACAATTGGAAACAGTGGTACGCCTTTGTCGGGGAGATTCCCATTGCTCTGACCGCTGGCCCTCACCAGATCGAACTCGACTACTATGCCAAAAGTGGGTGGGGAAAAACCACGGCCAACCTTGGCATCGTTCTCCCTGAGACGCTGGTCACTGCGGATGCGAAATCGCTCGCCGCTCACGCCGATGCCGTAATCGTCGCCCCGGGTTTTGACACCGCTAGCGAAGGTGAAAGCGGCGACCGGACTTTCCGTCTGCCTCCAGGTCAGGACGAACTCATCAACCAGATTGCGGCCCTCAATAAGAAGACCATCGTGGTCCTGACTTCTGGTGGTGGGGTAGACATGACCGCATGGATCGATCGTATCCCCGCGCTTCTCGAAGCATGGTACCCCGGCCAGGAAGGCGGCATAGCGGTGGCGCAACTGCTTTTTGGCGAATTCAATCCGTCGGGACGGTTGCCGATCTCCATCGAACGCCGCTGGGAGGACAACGCTGCGCACGACAACTACTATCCGAAGAAAGGCACGACAAAGGTTGAATACAGCGAGGGAGTCTTCGTCGGCTATCGTCACTTCGACAAGTCCACGGTCAAGCCGCTGTTTCCCTTTGGCTATGGCCTATCCTACACTTCATTTGCGTATAAGAATCTGACGATTTCGCACCCGTCGTCCGATCAACAAGTCACAGTGGCATTCGACGTGACCAACACCGGTACTCGTGCTGGAGCGGAAGTCGCGGAGGTGTTCGTGGGCGACCGGCACGCTCCAGTCCCTAGGCCGGTCAAGGAACTGAAGGGTTTCAAGAAGGTAGGCTTAAGTCCGGGGGAGACCAAGAACGTCAGCGTCACACTCGACCGGCGAGCGTTCTCCTATTATGACGTCAAGAGCCACGCATGGACGGTGGCGCCGGGAGATTTCGATTTATTTGTCGCCCGTTCCGCAGCTGATATCGAGTTGACCGGGAAGGTGACCTTACATTAGCACTCTGAGCGAAATAACCATCTCTAGATGGCAGCTACGCGGTTTGACTGTCCGTGCTCACCCAGCCACGCGAGGCGGAAGATCGTTCGACCGCGTGCAGGATTCGTTGCACCGCCAGGGCATCTTCAAAGTTTGCGTGGAAAGGTTCTTGCCGTGCGATCGAGTTAAGAAAGTCACCCAGCGTGGCGATGAACGGGTGCTCGTATCCCAAGACGTGGCCCGGCCTCCAGAAGTCTTGCCCGTAAGGGTGGGCCAGCGCCGTTACCTCGATCCGGCGCCCGCCTCGTAAGGCTACCGGTTCCGTGGCATCGAAGAAATCAAGTTGGTTCATGTCGTCGAGAGAGAAACTCAGCATCCCTTTCGACCCATTGATTTCAAAAGTATTGCGATTCTGGCACCCAACGCCATAACGAGTTGCTTCGAACGTGCCAATGCTGCCGTTGTCAAAGCGAGCCATCAGCAAAGTCGCGTCGTCCACGTCCCGTCCCGGAGCAAAAGTGTGCATCATCGCCGATAGTCCTTTGATTGGTCCGTTAAGATAGAGCGCAAGGTCAAGCAAGTGGGAGAGCAAGTCTCCCGCCGCTCCCATCCCTGCTTCACTCTTTTTGTACCGCCATGTGTTCCCCTTGCTCGGATCGTTTCCGGACTGATTCAAGTAGAGGGCGCGATAGTGAAAAGTCTGGCCGATGCGTCCCTCGGTAATGAGTTGCACGGCCAGAACCACCGCCGGGATACGCCGGTAGTTGAACCAAACCAGATTAGGGACGCGCTGCACCGCTCTCGTCATACGTTCCGCTTCCTCGATGGAGGAAGCTAAAGGCTTTTCGCAAAGCACGATTTTCCCGGCTTCCGCGGCTGCGATCGCAATCGCCGAGTGCAACGCATTGGGAACCGCGATATCGATTGCGTCAATATCCTTTCTCGCGACGACTTTTCTCCAGTCGGTTTCAATTTCGTTCCAACCCCACCGGGAAGCCGCCGTTTCCAGCTTTGCTCGATCGCGGCCGCAGATGACCTTGCAGAAAACGTCGTAGGGGATGTCGAAAAAATGCCCGACCTGGCGAAAAGCGTTGGAATGCACTTTGGCGATGAAGCCGGACCCGACCATGGCCACGTTCAGTTTTTTCTTGGACATTAGATAAATCCCTCGTACCTGGAGCTCAAGCTGCTACAGCCTATCGCTGGAGCCTCCAAGCTAGGTTACACTCGAACCAGGCAGTTTGGACGGGACCAGTTTCGCGTCCAACCTAGTTTTTTGGAGGTCTCTTGGCTGGTGTTCCGAAAATCTCTGCCGGACTCAAGAAACGCGCTGCACAAATCAAGCTACTCCTCATGGATGTCGACGGCACCATGACGGACGGTAGCGTTACGCTGCTTTCGCAAACCGACGGCAGCGCACTCGAAATCAAAACCTTTGATGCGCACGACGGCCAGGGCCTAACCCTCGCGCATACCGCTGGGCTGCGCACGGGCTGCATCACGGGCCGCGAAAGTGCTGCTCTCAACCGCCGCGCCCACGAAATGAAGATGGAATTTATCTACATGAAACAGCCGGTGAAGATGCCAGCCTATGACGAAATCCTGCAAAAAGCGGGTGTCTCCGATTCGGCGGTCGCTTACATCGGCGACGATCTTCCCGATATTCCCTTGATGCGCCGCGCGGGCCTCGCCGTCGCGGTGGGCGATGCCGTCCCCGAGGTAAAAGACGCCGCGCACTACACCACCAGAGCCCATGCCGGCCATGGAGCGATCCGTGAAGCCATTGAACTCATTCTCAAATCCAAAGGCATTTGGGAAGCCATGATTGAGAAAGCGCGTGCGTGACGCGTTCCTTCTAGTGCGCCGATTTCACGCTGTCACAATCACGCCCGTGCACGCGTGGTTTGCTGGCGCGATGGTAGCTGAGGTGCACCACCCGATCCAATGATAGCCTCGGCCTCACCCGCCAATGTACAACCAGCAATAGAGCCGTTTAGACTACAAAGAACAAACACATATGCCTTTCTCATCCATCGGAAAGCACGCCAGTGGCGGCGCGGCGAGTGACCAGCCCCCACTGGCGGAGCCTTCGTTCGCCGAGCGTGCGCGCACCCTGGTGTACTTGGGCCGCATCGGCAGTCTTTCGACCCTTTCGCGGAAACAGCCGGGGTTCCCCTTCGGATCAGTGATGCCCTACGGATTGGACGATCACGGGCGTCCCATCTTTCTTATCAGCACAATGGCCATGCATACCCAGAACTTACAGGCCGACCCTCGCGCTAGCTTGCTAGTGACCCAGGATGACGCCGGCGCTGATCCGCTTGGAGCCTCAAGGGTCACGGTGGTAGGAAATGTTCTGCGGTTGCCAGAGCCGCAGGTGGCTGAGGCTCGCAAGCTTTACCTGGCACGTTACGCTAACAGCAAGTACTGGGTAGATTTTGAAGACTTTTCTTTTTACTGCATGGAAGTCGTAGACGTTTACTACGTGGGCGGCTTCGGAGTGATGGGCTGGGTATCTGCCGCCGAATATGACCGCAGTCAACCCGACCCCCTGGCTGACTCAACGACCGAAATTATTCAGCACATGAACGCCGACCACAAGGATGCGCTCGTCCTGCTTGCCCGGGAATTTGCCCGCATCGAGTCCGAGGAAGCAACCATGACGGCAGTCGATCGCCTCGGCTTTCAGGTGCGCCTCAAGACCGCGGATGGCATGCGTGGCGCCCGCATCGCGTTCTTGCGGGAGGTGGGGAATCCCGCGGAAACCCGAAAGGTCCTGGTCGAGATGGTACAGCAGGCGCGCTCGCGGGCGGGGTGAATTCTACGTTTGATGGGCGGAAGTGACCCAATGAAGCGCTGCCCATTCCGAGAAGGCATTCGAAAGGAAAATATGCGAAAGCACGCCGGGACTCAGCAACTGCGCAAAGGGATCTTATCAGGCAGTTTTATGAAGTTGACCTTGAGGCCGCTAACCGGTTTGGCTGTACTGATGTTCTTTGTCATTGTAGCTTCGGCAATGTCGTCCGCGCAGCCCGAGGCGATCCTCTCGAAAATGTCGCTGGTGGATGGCGTCAATCTGCATTATCTGACCGCCGGTAAGGGCCCGGCGGTAATCCTGCTGCATGGCTACACCCAAACCTCGCACATGTGGCAGCCAGTCATGCCGCTGCTCGCCGAGAAGTTCATGGTGATCGCACCCGACCTTCCCGGAATCGGTGATTCGGATATTCCCGCGAATGGGTTGGACATGAAGACTGCTGCCATCCGCATCCATGCGCTCGCCAGGACGCTCGGAGTCGAGAAAGCGAGGGTTGTCGGACACGACATCGGGCTGATGGTCGCCTACGCATACGCCGCGCAGTTTCCTTCGGAAACGGAAAAGCTCGTGGTGATGGACGCTTTTCTCCCGGGCGTGGCTGGTTGGGAGGACGTCTACAACAATCCCGGTATCTGGCATTTTCGCTTTAATGGTCCGGCACCAGAAGCGTTGGTACGTGGGCGTGAACGAATCTACTTCGATCACTTCTGGAACGACTTCGCCGCCGACAAGACTCGTTCGATTCCAGAAGCCGACCGCGCAGCCTACACGGCAGCTTATGCACGTCCCGGACGCATGCGCGCAGGGTGGGAGTATTTCGTTTCCTTTCAGCAGGCAGCTAAGGATTTTGCTCAGCTCTCTCAGACCAAGCTGACCATGCCTGTTCTGGCGATTGGTGGCGGCAAGGCTAACGGAGATTTGCTGGGGCAGCAAATGAAGATTGTGGCGACGAATGCTACGATGGTCGTTCTCAAAGACACCGGCCATTGGGTTCTCGAGGAGCGCCCGAGAGAAACTATTGACGCTCTGCTGAAATTTTTGTGAGCCGTGCTGCAGGCGTACACTTGCTGGCGTTGCGAGGCACGCAACAAAAAGAGGAGGCACTCGAATGTCCAAGCTATGGATTGCCGGTTTACTTCTCGCTGTAGCCTCTGCTGCGACTGGACCGTCGCTTTCTCAAATGCGCATGACGCCGGCCGAGGTTCGTTCCACGACATTCGATGGCAGCCCGGTCGGAAGCTCGGCGGTGGCGGGAGTTCGTTCGAAGGTGTTGTTTGGGAATCCAGCGGACGCTGGCTTTTACACAATTCTCTTATTCGTGCCTGTTCACACTACCATCCAGGCACACTCGCATCGCGATGATCGCATGGCAGTGGTTGTGTCTGGCGAGTGGCATTTCGGCTATGGCAACCACTTCGATGAGGAGTCGCTGAAGACGTTGCCGCCGGGCAGCGTGTACTCCGAACCGGGCGGTCAGACTCATTTCGCTCGGACTGACAACGAGCCCGTAATTGTCGAAATCTCGGGGTACGGCCCAACCGACACGCGCTACTTCGACCCCGTCAACGACCCCACGCTGCGCTCACCCTCACCTGACAAACGGTAAAGCAGGCTCCTGATTGAGAGGAACGACCTTTGACTCATATGCTCACCTTCCGCCGCGAATCACGAGCCTGTATTCGCTAACCAGTTTCCGCTTACGCTGCTACTTCCTTGGCCTGCTCAAAAAAGGCCAGCAGGTCGGCATTGATCTGGTCGGCATGGGTTGCGGGCATCCCGTGGGGGAAACCCGGATATATTTTTAGCTTTGCGCCCTTCACGAGCTTTGCGGACAACGGCGCCGCCGCTCCGAGGGGCACGATCTGATCGTCGTCGCCATGAAGGATGAGGGTTGGGACGTCGAACTTCTTAAGGTCCTCGGTAAAATCCGTCTCGGAGAACACTTTGATGCAGTCGTAGCCCGCCTTCATCCCGCCCATCATTGCTTGGAGCCACCACTTCTCCCGGATGCCCTCCGAGATCTTCGCGCCCGGCCGGTTGTAGCCGTAGAACGGAAGAGTAATGTCCTTGTAAAACTGCGGCCGATTTTTAACATATTGGGATCGCAGGTCGTCGAACACCTCGATCGGCGCGCCCGCAGGATTTTTTCCAGTCTTCACCATCAACGGCGGCACCGCGCTGATGAGGACGGCCGCGCCGACACGTTTCGTGCCATGCCGCCCGATGTAACGGGCGACTTCGCCGCCGCCAGTGGAGTGTCCAACATGGATTGCGTTCTTCAGGTCAAGCTTCTCAGTAAGAGCAGCGAGATCGTCGGCGTAGGTGTCCATGTCGTTCCCATCCCACGTCTGGGTGGAACGTCCGTGCCCTCGCCGGTCATGCGCGATGACGCGATAGCCGCGCTGGCCGAAGAAAAGCATCTGTCCGTCCCAGTCGTCCGCAGTGAGCGGCCAGCCATGACTGAAGACTATCGGCTGTCCCGATCCCCAGTCCTTGTAATAAATCTGAGTACCATCCTTGGTGATAACTGTCGGCATAAGTTGCTCCCCTCAATCGTAGTTTTATTTCGATTTCAAACGGAACGGACAAACTGTCGTGATCAAACTGCTGGCTCTACGTGGAACCTCTTCGCCGCCAGAATCGTAAGGCCGACATAGACGAACAAAACCGCCAACTGCGCAACCAGGAAGGGCGGCTCTTTCTGCGTCGGCGCGAGCGCCTTGAGCGCCGGTACCTTCAGGAAGGCTTGCACCACCGCGACGAAGACGTTGAGATAGAGCGCAGTCGTGGCGGCGATCACATAGATCCAACGCCACGAACCCGCAAGATGAAAGACGTAGCGTGCCAGGATAGCGATTGCAAGTATCACCAGCGAGATGATCCCGACCTTGTGCGACGGGAGGAGGTGATCAAAGGGAAAGCCGAAGCCGGTCAGGCTGGTCAATACCGTGGTGACAAGAAAAAGCGCAGTCAGACCGTCGAGCCGCTTGCCAGTAAGGAATCCAAACATGACCACTATCCCTGAGCCGATTCCAACCAGGCTGATCAAGACGTGCAGCAACCTGTACGTCGCCTCCGGCATGCCCAAAATCATAAAACGCTCCTTTGATACCAACTTGTTTTGTCTGTTCGGCGCGACCGGGCTTCGGGCACATCAGCCAGATTCAAGCTGGGACCGGCAGGGTATGTGAAAACATCGTCTCAGCCCTCGGAAGTATCGCCTGCCCCCCAGCCAGCCCGCGCAATGCCTGCACACGAACCCGGACCACCTTCTTCATGTCGCAGCCGAGCAGAAGGGAGCATTCCCAAGCGGAATAGTGTTCCAGAGCCGACATAACAAGAATGAAGCGCTCCAGCGGGGCGAGCCCGGTAACAGCGTTAATCTCATCGCCTCCAGGCGTTCCCTGTTGCCCAGCGCTCCACAAGTCCCGCTTTCCCGGATCTTGGCCTGAGGCGGGAGCGGCAATCTGGATCGCGTTCTTGATCAGAATACGCTTGATCCAGGGTCGTACCCATTCCTTGAACACAGCTTGACCCTTGAAAGCCGCATCGGCCGTCGAGACAAAACATCGCTCGGCGTCCTTGTGATTTGCCGTCAGCAAGAACGCCAGCAGATAGAAAGATTTCATGTCGCCTTCCAGCACCTTGCACAAATCAGCAGGCGCCGCGTAGTCAGCCCGAGAGTTTGCGATTTCGCGTTTCTCTGTTTGAAACATGAGTCCCCTTGTTTTTCGCACGATGCAATCCTTTGAAATTCGTACGTCCCCCACTTTGTCGGCCTATGCTTTGTACTCTGCGCCATGGCGGGCGAGAACACATCCCGAGATGCAGTGTTTTTTCGCTACCTCAGAAGGTTGGGGGGCGAATACCACGTTCGTGGTAACGGAGAAATCGGTCTCCCTACGCCCGAACCAGATTTCAAGATTGCCTCGCCCAGTGGCACGCTTCCCGATACATGTCAGAATTTCTGTGAAGGCGAAGGGATGATAATCTCACGGCGCCCGAATAGGCGGGCATCAACCGAGAAGGCTCCCGGTCCCAAGCACACCAGCGCCGCGACAATAACGGTCGCCAAAACGGCGGCCAGCTTGGCTTCAAACAATTCGAGGCTCGGAGCCGGAAACCACGACAGTATGCTCCCCACACAGAACAACCCTGCCAAGACGCCGGCGATCGGAGTTAGATAGCCAATTAGGAGTAAAGCTCCACTCGCGACCGTCAGCAGGGCGACAGACAAGGTCTCGAATCCGAGGCTATGCCAATCGACAAAATAGGCGGTGCCCTGGACAAGAAGTGTACTTCCCGCGGCAGCCCGAAGCAGCAGGAGGCCTGCTCCCGGCAGCCCGTCCGGAAATGTGGTAAACACCCTTTGCAACCGCGGCCCCTCGGCGGACCATCCTTACAATAGAGGCTTGACGCGCAGAATGAATCCCCACTGCTCGGAATCTTTTCATACCACCTTTGAGGTATAAGCAAATTCAGTCGGAGATGTGTTCACAGTTGAATGATCCCGCGGCGCACTCCGATGGCGACGGCCTGAGTGCGATCGCTGGCGCCCAGCTTTTCCATAATGTGCTTGATGTGGACTTTCACCGTCTCTTCGGTGATGAAGAGTTTGTCGGCGATATCCCGGTTACGATTTCCGCCCGCGATCTGACACAGGACTTCAACCTCGCGGCCGGTAAGCGCTTCGTCGCTATAATGCTCAGCCAGATTCGCCGCTACCTCGGCGGGAATGCGCTTTTTTCCGGCATGGACCTGACGGATTACCTCCACCAACTCCCGAGGAGGCATGCTTTTCAGCATGTAGGCACGAGCTCCGCTGGCCAGAGCACGTTGAATTTCCACGTCGCCGGCAAACGTCGTGAGAATAATGATCCGGGCTTCAGGGAACTCAGAACGGATCGCGATCATCGCGTCAACCCCGCTCATATCAGGGAGCCGAAGGTCCATGAGGGTCACGTCCGGCGTGTGCTCCCGAAAACGCTGAATGGCCTCGCGGCCGTTCGATGCCTCCGCTACCAGCAGCATGTCGGGTTGGTTCTTGATGACCGTGGCGAGTCCTTCATGCATCAGCGGATGATCGTCGACGCTGAAAACGCGGATCTTGACAGCTTCGCTCATTTACCCTGCCTGCCTCTCATGCTCCGGCTTGGACGCTGCCTTGCCTCGCACATAGAGCTTCGTAAACCAATTAGACGAGCGATTCGAACCGGGGGCTTCGAAAGCAAGACGGCCGGGGACGCGCAGTTCAACTTCAGTTCCACGGGCAGCCCGGCTCGATACTTTGAGTTTCCCGCCAATTCTTTCCGCCCGCTCGCGCATGCCTGAAAGGCCCCAGTGTCCGTCGCGTCCCGAATCGAGCACGTCGGGATCGATCCCGCAGCCGTTGTCGCGGACGAGAACCCGCAATTGGTTGGCCGCATATTCCAGCTCCGCTTCGATATTGCTGGCCCGGGAATGGCGAAATGCATTGACCAGGGCTTCGCGACCGATACTGTAAACGTCATTGCGGATGGCCGGCTGCAAAGGCAGAGCCGGGCCTTCCACAATGACGCGAAAATCAATTTCTTGTTGGATGCCGAGCTCTTGCGGAATTCTCGAAAATGAATGCTCCAAATCGTCAGCGCTCTCGCTGGGCGACCGCAGCCCTCGAACCGTATTCCGGCCTTCTTCAACCACCTGCCCCATCAATTGGAGAACACGGTTCAGCGCGGGTTGCGCGGGCGAATCGGCAGGCATTTGGTCCACGGCAACGTGAAGTTGCATGGACGCGCTGAGCACACCTTGCAACAGCGTATCGTGCAATTCCTGTGCGACCCGCGTGCGTTCGGCGAGCCGTTCCTCAAAGCGGACGTTGAGTTTCCTGGTGGCCTGATGAAGGCGCAGATGATGGAAGCCAAATATCGTGAATGCACCTGCAATTACACATACGAAGGGGAACCACCACGTCTGCCAGAATGCCGGCTCGCCATGGGTAACGGCGAAAGTCACGACGCCTGCGGTTGGCAGCACATCGCTGGTCAACGGCGGCTGAAAATCGCTCCCGACGAGAAGCGCCGCATACTCTGTTCCAGGGTGGGTAGAATTGCTCCATTTCGAGTCCGGTTGAATCTTCGTGAAAGGCTGGTTCGCGAACGGCTGCACCCACCACGCCGTCTCACCCTTGGCGTATAAGACGATCTGCTGGCCGGGTTGGGCGCCGATGACGCGCCCTTTGATCGCGCTGAGCTTCTCTGGATTCCCTGCGCCTGCCGTGGGAACGCTAGTGAATTCGATGGTTGGACCGGTGGTCGCACGGCTGCCGATTCTTTGGACGCCGCAACCATTCAACAGAAGGCATATGGCAGCAAGGAAGGTCACGCCGGCGGCCAATGCTAACGTCGCTTGACAGCCCAACCCCTCGATCCCCCCAATAAGCGGAGATCGTGAAACTGCATCGGATCGGCCACCGGAGACGCCGTTGTTGATCGTATTCTTCATCAGAAGCTAAATCTTGCGCCGAACTGACCAACCCGAGGTCCGGGAAGGCCGTTGAGATCCTGAGGCAGCACTTTGCCGAAATCTGCGGTTCCGATCTGCGTGTTGGGACCGTTGAAGCCGTGGCGGTTGAACACATTGAACGCCTGAAAGTATAGGCTGAGCTGGTAACGTTCGCCCCCGAGCCCCAAGGACTTCCTCACACCAACATCCTCCGAAGCGAAACCTGGATTGCGAAGGCCGGCCAGGTAACCAGGGGCGTTGCCGAACTCTCCGTAGGGCGGATTGGCAAAGCACGCTGGGTTGAAATACGTTCCCCCGACCCGGCCATTATAGTGCTCGCTGATGTCGCAGCCCGGAACGATGTCCGAATACACGTTGTTGATTCCGGGATAGTAGGCGTTTGCCGCGATCCGCAGCGGAGTTCCAGTGTTGTAGCGGAAGCCTCCACTGACCGTCCATCCGCCCGCCAATGCGTTCAGCGCCGGGCCCGAGTCAGAAAGCAACGCCTTCCCCCGGCCAAAAGGCAAATCGTATAGGACGTATCCCTTCACGATGTGCGTCTCGTCGAACTCGGAAATAGTATGCCGCTCCCGCTGCAGATTATAGACATCCTGCAGTGGCCCCGCGTAGTAGAGTTCCTCAAAACTGTTGTCCACGTCTCCGTGTGATGAAGACAGGTTGTAGCTGGCCAGGATAGAAAGCCCGTGCGCTGCGCGCTTCTTCACCGTGAATTGCAGGGATTGGTAATCGGTGTTGCCCAGCGGCGAACCCACATAGAAGAGCGGCCCGTAAGTAATCGCAACGTTCGGAAACGGCGCCACCGAAGCCCATCCGGGGCCCGTGAAACCCGGCTTCGTAACTGTGGCATATTGCTGGCCAGCCTGAACCAGGGCTGTGTAATCCGATAGCCTTGGCTGGTTCGCGGCCACAAAGCCGCTTTCCAGATGGTAGCCATGATTTTGGATGAAGGTCACGTCAAGGACCAGATCGCGGCTGATCTCACGTTGAACTCCCGCAGTCCACGCTTGAACATTGCCGAGCTCCAGCATACGAGGATCAATCGACACCATGCCATAGCGAGTGAAATTGGGGTTCTTGCCGATGTTGACCGCCTGCCCAGAATAACCGCCGTCCCAGTCGAAAGGCGCAAGCACCTGGTTGTTCAACACGAATCCGGGATTGAATCCGTACGGAATACCACTGTAGGTGTTCAGATTCAGCGGAACGTAGAACGCGCCGAACGATGCTCGTACAACTGTCTTCGGCGTGACTTGATAGGCCCCACCGATATATCCGGAGAAATTGTGATAGTACTGTTTCGCCTCGAACGAATCACTGCCGCTCGTGGCGAATTCCAAGGCGCCTGGCTGGCGTGTGACCGGGTTGATCGCGGTCGTGTTGAAGTTCGACCAGTGACCGTATTTTTCGTGGTAGCGTCCGTTGAAGTCCCAGCGCAAATCCAGGTTCAAAGTGAGCTTCGCCGTAACTCTGATGTCGTCCTGTGCGTACACCGACACGGATTTCCGGCGGCCATAAGTCTTGTTGGGTTCGCTGACCGACGCCTGATTGGCGTCACCCAACAAGAAGCTGGCAAATCCGAAGCCGGCGTTTGCGCCGAAGGTGCCTGCCGTTTGTGCCGGGTCAAACACGAAGGTTGGAACTCCATAATCCCCGTGGGAGTTGAATTGCTGAACACGAAAATCGGCGCCAAACTTGTAGGTCTGGCGCCCTCGAACCCAGGACAGGTTGTCGTCGTAAATAAAAGTGTTGGCGGCGTAGAAGTCGTTGAACTGGCTGCCGAGGTAGGTTTCGTCAATCGGCAGGCCAGCTACATAACGGTGCTGATCGTTGTTCACTCCCTGAAATCTGATGATTGGAAAATTCTCGGCGCCGAATTCCCCAAGTCCCAAGGTCGAAGGCCAGTTACCCGTTCGTGAGCGCGCGTCACTCGGATTGCGGAAGCGGTTGAACGTGACACTGAACACGTTCAAGAGCGTGTTCGAGATGGTCCAGGAATCCCGAAAGCGCGCCGACGGTGCAGTTGTGTTGTGATCGTACGCGTTTGCCATTGGACCGCCGTCCTGCGAACCGGCCGACCAGATGCCGCCTTGGTCCGAAAGTACACGCGGAATATAGGCATAAATGATCGATCCATCTAACAGATGATTCTGCGAGACTTTGTAATCGAGCTTGGTGCTGATTTCATTGCTTTGGTACCAGGTCGCCGGGCTGCTGAGCGGCAATGCGTTGTTGTTGGTCAGGGTCGCCGCCAGCGGTTGGTAGTTCTTCTGGTAAAGACCGACGATCTTCTGCGATACCGTGCTCATGCGTGCCGCGGGAATGATGTTTCCGGGGAAGGCGTTTCCCGTCTGCGGATCAATGATTGCCCCTTGGTATACGGTTTGAGCAGCACTGTCGGTTCCGAGGACGACCGTTTTATTCAACAGCGCGCTGAAATCACCGTGCAGGAATGCCGGCGTAGGAACCGTCGACGTCAGCCCGCCAACACCATAATTGGCAAACGTGTACCGCTCCCACGCCGAATAGAAGAAGAGCTTACCCTTTTGGATTGGACCGCCTATGCTCGCCCCGTAGTCATACAAAGAATCCGCGGGTTTGCCAAATGCGCGCTGGCAACTCGCGGCCTGTGCGCGTGCGCCATTGTCGTTCTCCAGGCACAGTGCCTCGTTATACTTGTCACCCCAGGATCTGGCGTCGAAAACCTCGTTATGCATGTAGTAGAAGCCGCTGCCGTGCCAGGCATTGGTGCCAGATTTCAATTCATAACGGAACACTCCGCCGCCAGTACGTCCTTCGTCCGCCCGGACGCCCGCACTGGTTACCTGAAATTCTTCGACTGCTTCCATCGGAGGGCTTGATTCGCTTAGATAGCCGCCAATTTGCGACACGGCTGAGGTACCGTCGATCATCACTTCCTTGTTCTGGCTTAGGCTGCCGTTTATGTGCGAAGCGTAGTCCTTGCTCTGCGTGTCACTGCCGCTGCCTTCGACGCCGGGAACATACGCGAACATGAACGCCGACAGATTGCGTCCCCCTTGCACATTTAACGGGAGTTCGGAGATGGCGGCATTGTCTAGATCGGTCGAGATGGAGGACGTCTGTGTCTCAAGAAGTGGGGCATCCTTGGTAACGGTAAGCGTATCCCCGCTTGGGCCAACGATCAGCGCCGCATCGATTTCTGCCACTTGACCGATGGTAAGGTTGATGTCGGGGCGCTCGTATTTCTTAAATCCATCCTTGAAACACGTCAGTCTGTACCGTCCGATTGGCAGACTTAGCACGGTGTAGACCCCCAACGCGTTTGTAGCTGCACTTGTGTGGATGCCGTCCCCTGCATTGGTTACCGTCACCAGCGCACTGGGAACGACCGCGCCGCTGGAGTCTTTTATGGTGCCGGTGATCGAAGCACGATCCGATTGGGCGAGCATTTCCCCCACGGCGAGTAGCAACAAGAGCGTCAGCCCAACTCTCATGCAACCCCCCACAAATTGCCGAGACGGAGGCGGATTAACTAAGGCGAAGGAATACCCCACGCGCCTTGAATCTTGACAACAGCGTACCCCAGTCAGC
>Ga0207003_1072_pt1 | contig 25413 bp, 26 predicted proteins | sample Alteio_BWMinCont_89_FD_153474 | JGI IMG/M metagenome (GOLD analysis project Ga0207003, IMG submission 153474) | Enriched cells from forest soil in Barre Woods Harvard Forest LTER site, Petersham, Massachusetts, United States -... | ecosystem: Environmental > Terrestrial > Soil > Temperate forest >...
ATGAGGCCCAGCAATTTTCCCCCGGGAGAAATGATATTGACGCCATCCGGACCGGTCGCAAAAAGATTTCCAAAAGCATCGATCTTGAACCCATCGGCGCCCTGCTTGACCTTCGCCCGTTCTTTTAACGCAGCCCCGTCCAATAATACTCCGCCACCGCTGATACTCCCCGTACTGTCAACACGAAAAGCATACCAACGGGTATGTTGGTCATCACTGCTGCCCACATACAATATTTTTTCATCAAGGGACAAGGCGATACCATTCGGCCGGGAAATGCTGTCGATAAGCAAGGTCAGCTTGCCGTCATTGCTGATCCGGTAAACCCCTTCAAACTTCATCTCCCGGGTCGGATCATTCTCATGTTTCGGCAGACCATAGATCGGATCGGTGAAATAGATATTATCCTTACTATCGGCAATAAGATCGTTCGGACTGTTAAATTTCTTTCCCTTATAACCCGAGGAAAGTATGGTAAACGAAGGCCTGGGCGTATCGAGAGCGGCGTCGAGTCTCACTACCTGCCTGTTGCCCGACTGACAGAGCAATAATCTTCCCTCCCGGTCCAGCGCGAGCCCATTGGACCCGTTCTCGCCGTCACGGAAGGAAGTATCCGTATAGCCGGAGGGAGTCAAAAAAAGCACGGGCGTGTCGGCCCCGTTCCATCGGTATATCTTATTTTCCCGAACCGCCGAGAACAGCAGCATCTGCTTCGCCGGCACCCACACCGGCCCCTCGGACCATTTGTAATGCCTGCCGATCACCTCGATCCTCGCATTGGTATCGATCAGTCCTGCGGCGCTGCTGTCATAAAGCTCCACCTTCCCGATGAGGGTATCCTTTGCAGGCGCTTTCGCGCTCTCGTTGTTGCAGGCGCTCCCCGTCACCAGGTAAGCGATGACGGCAGGGAGTAAGTATTTTTTCATGTCGATCATCTGCATAACTTATGGTTTTCCCCTTCGCCTGACCCAGGGGAAGACCCGGCGTAGGAGATCCCGCAGGCTTTCCACCCGCGCTTGCTGAGCCAGCTGCCGGAGACGCTGTTGCTTCATCTGATGGATCGTCTCGTCCGGGATCGGTAAACCTCGCTCGGTCAGCAGTTCCCTGGCAAGGACATAATCAAAATGCCCCCACTCATCGGGTTTGGCTACGATTTCCAGCAATTCCAGGTCGGTGAAAGTGAACAGGTAGTAACCCGGGTCGACATCCTGCAACTGATGTTCATAATGCTCCACCAGCACCTGGTGCGCCCTGTCAAGATCGGCGACGCGCACCTTCAGGTGAATATTCGGCTCCACGGTATTCCGGAAAAAGCTGGGCTCCAACAGGGGCTCCACGTTCTCAACATGACAAACGATCCGCTGCTCCTTCAACTTGGCGGCAATAGCCGATGCAAGCCCGGGATCATTGAATGTTTGGAAGGTTTTGAAGCTGGCCATCTGAAAAAAGATTATCAGTGTGTAAAGATAAGCTGATAGATCCCAGACCACAATTTTCCGGTGACATAGATCTTGTCATTATCCCGGTCATAGGCGATGCCGTTCAGGACATCTCCGCCCGGGTTCTTGACATGCTCGGCGTCGACAAGGGAGGTCAGATCGAGCCTGCCCACCACCTTGCCCGAAGCAGGTTCTATCTTGACGATATAATTCTGCAGGTAACGATTCGCGTAGATATATCCATTGATGTATTCCAACTCATTGAGGCTGTCCAGCGCCATGCCGCTCTCCGTTACAGCCAGAGTTTTGACGGGCTTGCAATTCACGGGGTCAAGATAGGTAAGCGTGCTGGTCCCGTCGCTCATGATCAGTGAATTCGAATCCGCCGTCAAGGCCCATCCCTCTTCATTTTGAAAGCGGAAACTGTCCAGTCTTTTATACGTTGCGGCATCGTAGATAAAACCGGTATGGTTCTTATAGGTAAGCTGATAGAACCGGTTCTTAAAGAAAGCGATGCCCTCGCCAAAATACCGCGCCTTGTCCAATTCCACTTTCTTTTCGATCTTCCCCGTCTTAAGATCGACGACGCCTGCCAAACTCCTGGTCCGGGGGTACTCCGGAGTGGCGCCACTGCTCTCAAATAACTGGTGATCATGGAAAAGAAACCCCTCGGTATACGAGGTGGTGTCATGTTTATAAACAGAGCCTACCGTGAAATTCAGATTAGGCACGGCGGTCATTGTCGTCGTATTGTCCGGCGTCTTATGGTCTCCGTTGCCCGTGCAGCCGGCCAAAAGCAAAAGGAACAGGAGTCTTACTTTCATATTGATGTGTAACAGCAATTTAATGATTTTGCCCTACCTTCGGCCTCGCCATTGACCCATTCATCAAGATGGCGCCGTGGTTTATTCCTGATTATCAGTAAATTGACCGGTTATTGGAATGTTAATGTTTCACTTCGTTGCAGCAAAAGGACTAGTTTGCCAGTCCTAAAACCACACTCAACAGATACGTATGAAGAAATTAATGATCTGTATTTTATGTCTTGCATCTATTAAAGGTTTTTCACAACTCCGAATCGGCGTTCAAGGCTCTTTCAGCGCGCTCACTTATTGGCAAAATAACGGCTACACGGGTCTCGATGCTGGCGAATTCACTTATGCCATGAACGGCTGGCAGGCTGGCGTGTTTGCTGAATACGACCTGGGTTATTCCGGTCTTGTACTCCAACCCGCGCTGATGTATGCCACCACAGGCGCGCACGTGGGCCAGTCCAGAGGCTTTGCCGACCAGGGAACATTTGTCGTCGGGTATTCCGACACAAAATTGCAGATAAACACATTGCGTCTTCCCGTCAATCTCCTGTATACGTATAGGATCGATTCCAAATGGAAGGTCTTTGGAGGTCTCGGCCCCTATATCGCCAAAAACCTTTCCGGCACGGAAAAGGGTTATTACACAGGGTACGACAACTCGACCAATAACTATGTTCCGGGTACCTTTCCGATCAATAACAAGATGCATATTTCCGGCGATCCTTCTTACAACACGTTAGGGCGAAGCAATATCGCGTCCCTCGATGCTGGAATGGATATCCTGTTGGGTTTCCAGTATAAGAAATTCCAGGTCTCCGCTTCCTGGGTGCGCGGATTCAGCAGGGAATATCACACCAATTACGTGAACATGGGGAACGAGGACTGGAATTTCACGCTTGGCTATGTCCTGTTTGGCCACGAGCGTAAACCAAGATTATAGGGTATCTTTGGGGTGAACGCTTTCAACCTCATCCCACTATGCCCGTAAAAGAACCCGGCTATCGTCTCCCAAAAGGATACACTTCCTTTCAGGTGATGTTGCGCGCTTTTCGCCTGACGCGATCTCCCATTACCGAGGTCTGTGGAAATATGAAGAAGTTCGGGGGTAGCTATACTGCCATCTTCCCGGGCAACCTGCGTCTTCTCCTGACCCAGGATCCCGGCTTCATTAATCACGTATTGCGGGAACGGCATACCAACTACCGGAAATCGGAGATGACCGCCGGCCGTGGTGCGCGACTCTTCGGCAATGGCCTGGTCTTCTCCAACGGCGACTATTGGCTACAGCAGCGCCGGTTGATCCAACCCGGTTTCCACACGAAACGCCTGCAGGGTCTCTATGAGATCATCGGCCGGACGGTCGCGAACTCCCTCGCGGCCTTTCCAACAGGCGATCTGATCGATATCTATCCGCTGATGTACCGGCTTTCCTTCCAGATCGCCATTCGGTCCCTCCTCGACATACCGCTTTCCCCCGACACGATGACGAGGCTAAGCCAGCTTTTTACCGACCTGCAAAACTTTCTGATCGACGATGTCCGCCAGCCCTTCCGGCGGCTTCTCTATCCTTTCAGCGGCGAGGACAAGGCGATCATGCAAAAATCGGCGACGATGAAAGACATCGTCCGCACTATCGTCCGCCAGCGACGGACCGATCCCGCCGGCTATGACGATTTGCTGAACATGCTGCTGAGCGCCCGCTACGAAGACAGTGGCGAACCCATGGATGAAGACCAACTGATAAATGAAGTACTGGTGCTTCTGCTGGCAGGTCATGATACCTCTGCGAATACCCTGGCCTGGTTGCTCTACCTGGTTGCCGGCGACAAAGAAGTACAACATCGCCTCGCCGATACGGCAAAGGCTATCACCGATCCGCAGGCTTGTGTAAAGAACGAATATTTTCACGCCGTCATCAACGAAGCGATGCGGCTTTATCCTCCCGCCTGGATAGCCGACCGGGAAGCGCTTACCGATGACCAATACGGCGACTTCTCCTATCCCGCGGGTACCGTGGTGATAACCTTCTTCTACGGGCTGCACCGGAGCCCGGATCATTGGCCGGAAGCCGATGCATTCAAGCCGGAAAGATTTCTCGACGAGAAGGGAGCCCTGCGGAAAATGAATGCCTTCTTTCCCTTTGGCGCCGGACCAAGGATGTGTATCGGAAATAATTTCGCGATGGCCGAGATGTGCTTCTTCCTTCAGGCTTTCTTCAGCAAATTTAAGATTACTCCCACGGGTCAGATTCCCGCACTAAAACCCCTGCTCACGCTGCGGCCTGATAAGGTGCTGTTGAATTTGCACAAGCTCGACCACTCAATTTAAAAGCGAGGGGGCCGTTCCAAACTCTTTCTTAAATGCAAAGGAGAAATGGGAAAGATCCTCAAAACCGACTTCGAGATAAACATCGGAAGGCTTCTTCCCTTTTTCCTTGATGAGATAGTAGGCCTGGGCCAGTCTTTTTTGCTGCAGCCATTTGCCGGGTGAAATGTGAAAGATCTTCTCGAAATCCCGCTTGAAGGTGGCCAGGCTGCGACCCGTGAGATAGGCAAACCGCTTCATTTCGACGTTGAAAGTAAAATGCCGGCTCATAAACTCTTCCAGGTCGATCTTTCCCGGCTCGTTAAAATCGAAGAGCATTTCTTTCACTGCAGGCTGGAGTCGCAGGATCAATAACAAGGCTTCCTTGATCTTTAATTGTAAAAGCGGAGGGTCGATCGTCCTGCTATCCGTCGACATATACGGTTGGAGGGAATCGAAAAAGCTTTGGGCAAAAGCATCCGGCCTCAATGCGACGATACTTTCACCCAGATAAGGGCCGGAAGCTTCAATGCCAAATTCCATGCTGAAACTCCGCAAGGCGTCCTGGCTCAGATGCAGGCTCACCGATCGAAAGACCCCACCCTCCGGGGGGATCTTTGTCGCCCTGGCCAATTGATTCCGCTTCACCAGCGCGATATCCCCCTTGTGGTAAACAAGGTGTCGGGCGCCAAGGTAGAAATCAAGGCTCCCTTCGGCGATAAACGTTAGGGCATGGTCTTGTACGAACTGCTCCGCTACCCTGTTCACGGCGGAATAACAGGAATAAAGCAAATTAGGGCCTTTTGCAAAGGTCCCGTCTGTGGCTGTCATAAAACAAAGTTCGGATTTTTACGGATCATGACGAGGGGTGCTATGCCCGGAAAGATCCTGTATCAACGGCACGCCCGAGGAAGTCTTTTTGAAGAAAGCTCCCGTAAGCACCCCGGCCGCAAAACCGCAGTCGTTCGCTCCCTGGGCAAAGATATGCATCAGTTCGACGCCGCCCGGTTTGAAGAGAAACCGAAGCATGCAGCCGGAGTCCTTCCCTACATAGGTAGCGGCATTGTCCTCATACCTTAGCGTATCCACCAAAGAGCCGGAGGCATAATCCGGAAAGCCCTTGTCGATGAAAAAACAAAGCGTCAGTTTTGCCGGCTGCAACAACTTGACCCTTATTTCACCGGAATGGCTTACCACCTTGTTATCCCTCACCTCCCCTTTCAGAATATAGGTTCCCGTTGGATCGATCGCCTGGGATCCAAAACTGCCTCCGGGCATGAACGGCCAGGCGCAGAACAAAATTGGAAGAAAGAAAGAACACTTCATGGTGGCATTACTAAGTTAACTATATTAATCAGAAGGGCGGGTTGCTTTTCTCCGGCTTCGGACTGCAATTCTTGCACCTTAGCTGAAATTAAAAAAAATACTTCGCCAAAAATTTGGCATGAACGATAAAATATTCCCATCTTTGCATCAGCAAAAAAAATCAAAATGCGCTACATGCCCATACATATCATAACACTGAAAAGGTTTAGTCCCAATGGGGATTATACTTTGAGGCGGGGCATGTTTTGCTAATGAATAACTGTAGTCAAAAATTCATAAACATAAGCCCCGCAAGAGATTGCGGGGTTTTTTGTTTCTCGTAAAACAGGACGAGAATAACAGGCCCCGATCTCAAAAGGATCGGGCTTTTTTTGTCACTGACCCGTAGCTCAACGGTTAGAGCAAATGTCTTATACACATGCGGCTGCCGGTTCGAGTCCGGCCGGGTCAACAAAAACAGAAGTAATAAACGAATAGGCAAGGGCGGCTTCATGTATGTCCTTCCCGAGACCAGCCGGAAGAAGATGAACATCAAGGAACGAATGCTGAAGGAAGTGGCAATGGGGTATATCCACGGAATGGGATTCACCTTCCGGGCCAAACCACATGCCTTCGCCAGCTCGAATTGCGCAAATAAAATGGTTCAATAAAAACAAAACAATGGACAATTTATTCGATAGGAAGACGATCAACGCAAACGATCTTTTCGATGGCAGTTATCTTGATGCCAAAATGGTTTATGTAGAGCGGTTCCAACGATTACCTGATACTACCTACTTAACAGGAATCGACGCCGAAAAGGCCTTGCAGGTTCTGATAGAAAAATGGCGGGATAGGATAGTCCACCTCTATCAGTCGCGGCGCTATGAGAATCGGTCAAAGGAGTATTCATTCAACCAGGCCATCGTTGTTATGGAACAATGCGTGATCGAGTTATGTGGCAACTATGCCGATATCTGGTATGATGCAAAACAGGATCAGATCGTTAGCGAATTAAGCCAGATACTCGTATCCAATAAGGAGAAGCAACGACGCAGACGCCGCGAAATCAATATTGTCGTCCGCGGGAAGAGCGGTTTGGTATTGAAGGCCAAGGAGATAAAGCGGACGAAACTGGACCTGAACCTTTTTTACAACGGGGATTTCATAGAGGTTGATCAGCTTATCCGTACCCGGCTCGACAAAAGAGATGAAAAGGGGATCATCCTGCTTCATGGCCTGCCTGGTACCGGCAAGACCACCTATCTCCGCTATCTGATTGGCAAGATCAAGAAGCGGGTGCTGTTCCTTTCGCCATCCATGGCGGACAACTTGATGAGTCCCGATTTTATCGCTCTGTTGATTGACAATCCTGAAACTGTAGTGATCATCGAGGATGCGGAAAACGTCATCATGGATAGAAAACATAGCTCGCTGTCTTCGGTGTCGAACCTGCTGAATATTTCAGACGGCCTGCTTGCGGACTTCCTGAATATCCAGTTGATATGTACGTTCAACAATTCGCTTACGCTGATCGATGAAGCGCTGATGCGGAAAGGGCGGCTGATCGCAAAGTACGAATTCGGGAAGCTCGCGACCGGCCAGGCCCAGCGCCTGAGCGATCACCTGGGGTACAAAACGATCGTCAACAGGCCCATGACCATCGCGGAGATCGCCAACCAGCACGAGCAGGCGCACGTCGCGCAGCGAATGGAAGTGATCGGATTCAGGCGACATCAACAGGAAACGCCGCCCTTGTTGGCGGCGGCAACCCAAATATAAACCAATGGCAAAGTTAAAATTAAGAGGAAAGAATATCCGCGCGCTGGGCTACCCCGAAGGGCCGGTCATCAGCATCGCGATGAATATCATGGAAAAAGAATATAAGTTCGAAAAGGAGGAAGTGGTCATGAACCTGCTGCGACAGATATTGGCGGCGCCGGTGGAATATGCAAATGATGCGGTCTTGGGCCTCATCGCGCAACAACTGTTGCCAAAGCAGGCCCCGGAGGGCGCCGAAGTCTCCCTGAATAAAACAGGCATCAGCTTCAGTGTTTTCGGCGGTCAAAATATAGAACAATCGGCGATGAACCAGATGTACCAGGCGGCAAAGCTGCCGATCGCGGCGGCCGGTGCGCTGATGCCCGACGCCCATTCGGGCTATGGCCTGCCCATCGGCGGCGTGCTGGCGACGGAAAACGCCGTCATCCCCTATGGGGTTGGAGTGGACATCGGCTGCCGCATGTGTCTTTCGGTCTTCGATATCGACCCGAAAGAGCTGATCCAGCGGGAACAGTATTTCACCCGGGAGTTGCAGGATGCAACGCTCTTCGGTGGAGGCCGGCAATTCGATAAGGCGACACCGCACGAAGTACTCGACCGAACGGAATTCGACCAGATCCCGATATTGAAGAGCCTGCAGGGCCGGGCCGCCCGGCAACTGGGTTCCTCGGGTTCGGGAAACCATTTCGTGGAGTTCGGTATCGTGGAGATCGCGGCGGCCGACGCGGTGTTGGGTCTGGCCCCGGGTAACTACCTGGGGCTGTTGTCCCACTCCGGCTCACGGGGCCTCGGGGCATCCATCGCCAATCATTACACGCGCGTAGCAAAAGAAAAGCGGCGCCTGCCCGGTGAAGCGAAGAACCTGGCCTGGCTGGGGCTGGACGAGGAAGAAGGTATCGAATACTGGATGGCGATGAACCTCGCGGGTGACTATGCCTCCGCCTGCCACCATGTTATCCATGCCAGGATTGCGACCCAGCTGGGTCGCCGGCCCATCGGCCGCGTGGAGAACCACCACAATTTTGCCTGGAAAGAAAAGGTAAATGGCAAGGAGCGCATCGTCCACCGGAAAGGAGCAACACCGGCCGGGAAGGACGTCCTCGGGGTCATCCCGGGGTCGATGACCGCCCCCGGATACATCGTGAAAGGCCTGGGCGAGACCTCGGCCCTCTCTTCCGCGGCACACGGCGCGGGGCGAAAGATGAGCCGCACCGCGGCGATGAATTCGATCACGCAAAGCCTGTTAAAGGAAACCCTTGATAAACACGGGGTGAAATTGATCGGCGGCGGACTCGACGAAGCGCCGCAAGCCTATAAGGACATCGGGGAAGTGATGCAATCCCAGCAAGAGCTGGTGGAGATAGTAGGACGCTTTACACCGAAGATCGTCCGGATGGACGGCTAAGGATGTCCGACAAACGCCGGACTCCCGCGCCGCTGCGCCTCCGTCTTGTCCAGCAAATCGATGATCGCCTTTTCGATCTTATCTTTTTCCGCAAATGCGATCAAATGCCCCCTGCCTGGTATCATCCGGATATCGAGGGAGGGGGCATTTCTTAAATGCTCACGGGCAAACCCCGCATTGGTCGTATCCACGAGTCCATCCTCCTCGCCTTGCAGATAAATAACGGGAACATGAATGCGATCCCATAACGGCAACATCTTCGTCAGCTCCTCTTTATGATGGATCTTTTCCTGGTTGGCCGTTTTTAACATCCTCGGAACGAACCAATGAATAATGGGACTCTCGACGGGTTGGGTGAACCAGAAGATCTTTTCCAAACCGGGCCCAAGCGGTGGCGCCACCAGCACCAGCCCATCCACCAGGTCCGGGTAGTCCATGGCCAGCCGGCAGGCAATAGGCGACCCGTAAGAGACCCCGACGACGATAATGGGATGATTCGCCTTATGCAGACTGTCCAGGATCGGCTTGATGACTGCCACCTGATCGCCGATGACGGGCATGGGGTCGGCAAGCCCGCTATAGCCATAACCCGGCCGGTCGACGGCATACATCGTTGCCCTCGACAATAGCATACTGTCGGCAAGATAAGTTTTCCAATAGCTGAGGGAACTGGGAGCGCCATGGATAAAAAGGACCGATGCATCCGGCCTGTTCCCCACGGTGAGATAACGGATCTCCCTGCCCTTGGCCTCGTAATGGCCTATTTGAGGATCAACACGACGTTCATGAAACCAGGTCAACAATTCCTTGTCATCCATCCTGAATTGCACCAACCTGTCAAACACAACAAGCAGAATGACGAGAAAAATGATCAAACCCGCGGCTGTCCGGAGTAATATCCGGCCGATTCTTGCCATCATACGATTGAAATAACGGTTATATCCCTTCCGGTTATTAAAATTAGGCAAAAAACGCCATCTTCTCCCGCAACAACTTTTTCTCGGCCAGCGACGGCGTCAGCTCGAAGGCCTTCTCCAGCAAACGCCGTGCCTCATGGAAATTACCTGCCCGGCCATACAGATCGCCAAGAACGGCCGAATAAATATAATGCTGTCCGAGCAGCCCCGAAACCCCGGGGATATCCAATATCGTATCTATTGCAGCAGCTACCCCCGCCGTCTGCGCCAGAATGATCGCCCGGTTGAGTTTGACGATCGGCGTCGGTTTATGCTCAAGCAAAAGATCATATAAACGTAACATCGCAGCCCAATTGGTCGACTCGAAATCGGGGGCGAGACAATGCTCGGCGGCAATGGCCGATTCGATATGATAAATGGACAGCACGTTCCCGGCGGAAGAAGCATTGAGATAGTGATACCCCATCTGGATCAGTCGCCGATCCCATTTCCGCCGGTCCTGCTGATGCAGCAGGATGATCGTATTATCCTCGCCAAGCCGGCTCTCAAAACGCGAGGACTGAAAACACATCAGCGACAATAAGGCATAGCCCGGGGCCTGCGCCGTCATCTTGTGTTCCGTCAACAGCTTGCAAAGCCGCATCGCCTCCGCGCATAGGTCATGCCGGATGAGCTCATCGGCCTTCGATGAATTATACCCTTCATTGAATAAAAGATACAACACCGTATACACACTGTCCAGCCGGTCGTTAAGGGCCAGACCGGCAGGTATCTCAAAACGGATATCGTGCAGCCGGATATATTCCCTTGCCCGGTACAATCGCTTCTGTATCGCTCCCTCGTTGGACACAAGGGCTTTGGCAATCTCCTGTACGCCAAATCCGGATACCGTCTTTAACGTCAGGGCCACCTGGTCCTCGGGGTGCAGGTCCGGATGACAGCAGGTAAAGATCATCCGAAGCTGGCTGTCCGCGATTTCTGTGTCGAGAAAGAATTGTCCAATAGCCGTTTCCGTGTCCGACTGCAATCGCATCGACAATTCACTGGAGATATTCGCAAACCTCTGCTGTCTCCGGATCAGGTCCACGGTGCGGTTGCGGGCCACCTGCATCAACCAGGCCGAAGGATTCTCGGGCATCGACCCGTACCGCCATACCTGCAATGCCTTCAAAAAGGTTTCCTGTACCGTATCCTCCACCAACTCCAGGTTGTGGATGCCAAAAATGCGGCTTAAAACGGCGACCATCTTTCCCGCTTCATGACGGAAAAGATGATCGACCAGTTGCTGTGGGGAGGCGTCCATCACATGGACATTGGAACAATTTCACGGACTTCAACCGATCCCCCGATCTCAAAGTCGGGGAAGCCAAGAGCCAGATCGGAAGCCTCTTTCAGGGTATCGGCCTTGATGATGAGATAGCCTCCGACCGACTCCTTTCCCTCGGCAAAAGGCCCATCGGTAATAAGCGGCTTCTTTCCCTTTATCATTTTACCCTCGGCCGTTAGCGGGGCTCCGGCGACATAGCGTTCCTGCGCACTCAGTTTACCGATCCATTCCATCCATTTCTGCATGGCTGCCTGGGATTGCTCGGGGGTGAAATTCAGGTCTTCGTAATTGGGACCGCGGAAAACAAGCATGAAATCTTTCATGGTAATTTTTTTTAAGGTTAAAAATGATTTCCCTGTAATGACGAACGGCGGAAATCGGAAAAGACAAAAAAGGGAATTTTTTTTGAAGATCAGCGGTTTATTTTCTAACGATGTTATATATAGGTATGGGCGGCGTAAAGGCCTGATTGCTCTCCGGCCGGGCATAGAGCGTTCTCACCACATCCATCCCGCTCACCACCTTCCCAAAAGCGGCATACCCCTGACCGTCAGGGTTATTCTCCCCGCCAAAGTCGAACCCCGGCTGGTCACCGATACAGATAAAAAACTCCGTTGTCCCCGTCCCCGGGTTATCCCGCGCAAGCGAGATGACCCCATTGGTATGAAGGATATGAGTATCTCGGGTCGGCTCATGCGGGACTCCCGGCAGGCTGACGGCCTTGCTGTGATGCGTCTTCCAGATCCCGCCCTGTATCAGATTGGAGACAGGCGAACCCGTTACCTGATTATCGTCATTCAGGACCCGGTAAAAAGAGCCGGTCCTGTAAAAGCCGGCATCGACATAGGACAGGAAAGCCCCGGCCGTCTTCGGTGCCTGGCGCAGGTATAGTTCGATCTCGATATCCCCGGCCGCCGTGCGGATCAGGACATGCGGGAGATTCGGGTCGGAAGAATGGCAGGCCGGCGCCAGAACGATCAGTAAAAGATACAAGAAGCTCCTTTTCATAGCTGACTTTGAGAGCCACAATTTATGTAATATTGTCTATGCATTTCGACCTTCCGTTTCTGCATACGGTCTTTATCGGGTTCCTCTCCCTTTTCCCCGCCGTCAACCCCGTAGGTTCGGCCTTTATCGTCGACCCCCTGTTGGGGGATCTTACCTATCCCGAGAGAAAACGGGCCGCAAAAAAAGTAGCCCTCTATTGTTTAGCCATCTGCATCGTGTCCGCCCTCATCGGCAGCTGGATCATGCGCCTCTTTGGCATCTCCATCCCGATTGTACAAGTGGCAGGCGGCGTCCTCATCTGCCGCATGGGCTGGCAATTGCTCACTACCGACCAGGTAAAAGGAGAAAAAGAGACCGCACAGCCCGTCCGCCACCACGGAGACATCGACAATCTCCTTTTCTATCCCATCTCCTTTCCCATGTCGACAGGAGCGGGTACCATCTCCGTCATCCTGACTCTCGCCGCCCACGAGGACGAAACGAATCTCCTCTCCCATGTCCTCAACCTGGGCGCCCTGTTTGTCGCCATCCTGCTGATTTGTCTGCTCATCTATATCTGTTATGCCAATACCGCCCGGCTCATCCACCGGCTCGGCCCCAGGGGCGAACAGATCGTCAACCGCCTCAGCGCCTTTCTGGTGTTTTGCATCGGCATGCAGATAGCCTATGCAGGGATTCGCGCCCTGTTCAAATTGTGATCCTTAAAGACAGGCCTTGATCTCCGCCAGCGTCTCCAAAAAGACCTTGTCCGCCCGCAGGTCATTCCGCCAGGCCAATCCTCTCTCCATAAGATCGATCTCCCGCACCAGGGTCGAACCCTCGCCGCCGCCGGCCCTACCCAAAATAAAGACGGTATCGGAGATCGCCACCGTCGTGGCAATATCGTGGGATACAATGATCAGAGTCTTCAGTTCATCGGCTAGCGAGACCTGCAGCAACAGCTCCGTGACCTTTTCCAGCACACAGATATCCAGCCCCGAGAAGGGCTCGTCCAGCAGGAGATAATTGCTTCCCTTCAGCAGTTGTTGAATGATGCTCACCCGTTGCTGCTGCCCCCCGGAAAGTTGTGCCGGATATTGTTGCAGTACATCCGCGATGTCAAACCGTCCCGCATACTCCCGGATGGCATCCTCTTCCCGGCCCGCCAAAACTGGGTTCTTCCTGGCTGCGAGTAACAGCGACTGCCGAACCGTCCTCCAGCCAAATTGATAATAATTCTGGAAGATCACTCCCATATCCCCCGGCCGGACGGGCCGCTCACGCCATACTTCGATAGTCCCATCCCCGGTTTCCGCCGGCTTCCGTTCCCGGATATCGATGCGGCCGCGGGTCGGCCTTTGTAAACCCGATAGCAGCCGGAACAGCTGTGTCTTGCCGGCTCCGCTCCGGCCCACCAGCGAGACTACCTGCCCTTGTTGTAGGCCCGGCCGGACGATATCCCGGATGGAAAAATTTATATCGCGAAGGATGCATTTGTCATCATAGCACAGCGAAACATCCCTGGCCTGTAGCAAGATCTCCTTCTTTATATAAGGTGTCATACGATCAGTTTTTCGTGTACGCAAAAAGCCAGTGCCGCAGCCGGCCCAGCAAGTGATCAAAACAAAGCCCAAGTCCAAAGACAAGCAACTGGAGCGCCAGCACATGGGGCAGGTCGTTGTATTTATTGTACTTGATCAGGAGCGTCCCGATCCCGCCTTCACTCATGTTCAGCCCCTCGACCATCGTGATCATCATCCAGGCGATAGCAAAATTCTGGCGGACGATCTCCAACACCTGGTCGGCCTTCCCCACGATGACCACCTCGTAAAGGGTCTGCCACCGGCTATAACCAAGGGTCTGACAGAGCTCGAATTCCTGCGCCGGCGTCCGGACGATCACCGACAAAAACGACGTGGTAAAAAAAGGCACGATGCCGAACACCAGCAGCGAGAGCTTCAAAGCGCCCCCATCCTTCGTCAGCAAGGTGAAAATAAAGATCAGCCCCGTCAGCGTCAGATACCGGCATTTCACGATGAACTGGGCTATCGGCCGGAAGAACGGAAGCACTGACAAATAGCTGAACAACAGCGTGAGGGCAAGCGAATAGAGAAGCGCCTTGAGCGTAAGCAAGAGGCTGGCGAACAGATTGTCGAAAAGAAGCGGACCCGTCAACAGTTGACCAAGCGCTCCCAGCACCTTCAACGGTCCGGGTATCAGCCCGCCGGGGCTCAGTTGCCAAACGATAAGCGCAAAGAACACCTGCAACAAGACCATTATAAAGAAGGTGCTCCTGCTGATCGTTGAGAAAGGTTTGAACATACGCAAAAGTTTAAAAACGGGGGCCGTGAGGCCCCCTATGATTATTCACCCAATACGATCTCCACCCGGCGGTTGCGGCTTCTTCCGGCTTCCGAGCCGTTATCGGCCACGGGTTTCGTCGAACCAAAACCCTTCGTTTCGATCCGGTCTCCCTTCAGACCCTTGCGCTCAAGCCATTCCCGGACTGCCGCGGCCCGCTTCTCCGACAAAGGCCCATTCACTTCGTCAGAGCCATTGTTGTCGGTGTGCCCAAACACCCCGATCTTTAGTCCTTCGGCAACGACGGCCGATTGGAAGATCTCGTCCAACAGCTTATAGGAGCCGGAGCGGATCACCGCCGAACCCGTCTCGAACTCGATGTGGTAAGACTTCGATGAGACAGCCTCCGTTATCTCGCCGGCATACTTCGTCTCGATAGCCGTCCCTTCCAACAGCTCGGGGTGATTGGAGATCACGCTTAGCAGGAAGGACTTGTCCACCGCTTTTTCATAGGGCATGAAATTGGGCATGATGGCGGGGTACATTTTTACCATCAGGTTGCCAAACGTATTGTACACGGCCTTATAGCGGTCTACCTTATCCGTACCCAGCCCATAGCTGTTGGCCATATCTGCAAGGTTGAAGACCGCGGAGCCGCCAAGATGCACCTTCAACCCCTGGATATCCTGCTCCTCGGCTCCGTTATAGTATTTCAACCAATAGGCGGCATTCTGCTCCTGATAAACCGCTGCGCTTACCTGGGAGGCGAAATTCCTGGCTTCGGTGAAAGACCGCACCTGGTCGCCCGCCTGTGCCAGCGCGATGATCATCTCTTCGATGTCGGTGCGATGGTCATACGCCCATTTGCGGATCGCGATCGTCTGAACAGGCATCTGCGAGGCATACTGGTGCGTATTGGCAATCGTCACAAGCCCACCCTTTTTCGTGGCAACATTGACATCTCCCGGCGTCCAGGTGGCTACCGCATCCACCCCTACCGTCGTATCCCGGCCCGTGGTCTTCCCATTGGCAATGACCTTCCTGCTTTCCGTATAGCCAGTGATATATTTGTTGGGGGCATCCAAAAAATCATTGGCCGCGATGAGATTGACGGCTTCGGGGTCATAGGTCGTTTCGTCCGGGTTCACCCTGATCCCGTTATCCCCGGCCCATTTCAACAGGATATTGACGTCCCCGTCACGCAGCACGCCGGCTACGCACTTGCCGACCGCATTGTGTGCATCCTGTTTCCAGGCGGCGGGTCCCATCACCTGGTCCTCCCCAAAGGATTTACCGTGGGCGATCGGCAGAATGATCGGCTGGTACTCGGGGCCAAGGGATTCCAGCGTCTTCGACAACGAAGTCATAAAGGCAGGCATCCCGTCACCCATAAAGGAGATCAGTACCCCCGGCGAATTCGGGTTGGTCTTGTACTCGCCGGCAAACTTGACCAGGTCGGCCATTTGCTTGTTGCAATCATCCTGGCGCAGATAGGTGATATCGAGATGGGCCTTGTCGAACAGGGAACCCTTCGTGGTCCGCACCCCGCCATTGGCGTACATCCCGGAGAACTGGGCATTCCAGGCCATCCGCTCCCAGGTGATACGCGTGCCGCCATTAACAGCTTCTGTTGAAGCGGGAAGCGGCAACAGCACGGCCTTTCCATTCAGGGAAGCTTCGGGGGCATCGGGTAATACAACTTTACCTAGTTCCACCGCCTTGCCGGCGTCCTTCGGCCTTTCCTGATACCATTTGACGCTGAGGATACCAACCGTTACGACAGCGGCTATAAGCAATAATTTGCCGGCGGGTTTCAATTTGACTGACATATATATAAGTTTTGAGCGTTAAAAAATATTAATCCAATAATCCTTTGTACCGATCCGTGATCGTCACATCCTTCAACCGGCCCTTGTCGGCTCCATCCTTCAACGCCGTGCCGGTATAATGGAAGTCCTTGCCCAGATCGAACCGGTTGATCAGTTCCAGGGCCTGCGCAGATTTTGCCTTGTCTTCCAGGACCTGGTCGTCCATAAAGCGGGACGTCACATCGATGGCCGATTTGATATGCCCTATCTTCTCGCCGATTCTCTCCTTCAACAGGGCCAGCGCCCTCTCGGCATCCCTGTTCAATTCGTCGTCGCCCTTAAAGGCCTTCATGGCGCTCGTGACGGCGGACAAGCCTGTTGTCACGGAGTAATACAGGTCCTTCTTTGCCTCGAGGTCCAGTTTGGCGTCCTCGAGCATGATACCGCTCTCTTCATAAGCGGCATCGGCAAACTGGATCAGCTTGTTCAGGTCGCCAACGATCGGGGTCACATTGTCGATATACTCCCGGCATCGCATAACATTGTTCGTATATAGACTTACCTGGCGGCCGGGACCGCCTTCGGCCTGCAGGATCTTCACCTTTTGGATGTTCAGTTGCAACTCCTTTTCCTTCGACGAGAGCTTGTCCATTAGTTCACTCTGTTTGCCCTTCAGCCGGCCCGACTGCCTGTACAGCGTCTCCCGGTCTTTATAGCCCTGGTCGATCTTGGCCTGCAGGATATTAAAAGGGTTCAGTTCGATGGCCAGTCCGATGGAGTAGTTGGCGAGAAATTCCGAAAGGTATTTCAACGCGCGCCAGAACTTCCGGTTGGAAACAAGGGTCAGCAGGAAGCCGCAGACGACGCCGCCGATCACCAGGTTGACGATGCTCCAGGTCACCGATACCAGCCAGGGTAGCACATACGTGAGAAACCCATAGGCTAATCCGGCGGCGAGCGACAGCCCGATAATCGCCGTAGCGACGTTCTTCGGCTCCCGCCACCACCCCGGGGTCTTTGTTTTTTGCATTAGCGTGTTCATGGTCATTTAGTTTTGAGTGTTTATGAATTGTTTGATCTTCCCGATATCGGTCAGGATCTGCTGTCTCCGCCGCTCACACTCGGCAGCATACCCGCTGCTGTTTACTCCCAGCTTCTCCCTGGCCTCGGCCACCTCCTTTTGCAGGACGCCGATCTGCTGCTGCAGCTTCAGTATCTCCTGGGACAAAGCCTGGATACGAAGGGCCTTTTCTTCGGCTTCGGCGTTTCGCGCCTGAACCTTCTCCTGTAAGGCGGTGTCCACCGTCTTGCGGAACTGGTCCGCATCAGCCTCCAGCAGCCGCAGGTATTCATTGGCGGTGGACAAAAGTTTATCCTTGTCAAGCCCCTGCACCTGCAAACCCGCGAACGCCGCGGCATACCTCGCCCGTTCGTCGGCGATAGCCTGCATCGCGCCGATCATCCGGGAGAATTCATAATAATCCGGCCCAGGTATGTTGGCGTCGCTGAACAGTTTGTCGAAATATCCGGCGAAGCGCTGCTCCGTCGCGGGGCTGACCGGTACAGGCGCCGCTTCTGCTGGCTTTGCCTCCACCGGTGGTTGTTTTGGATCCGCTTCCACATCGACAAATGCAGAAAGGATCTTCTTGCCAATTCTGGCCATGGTGATCGTTTTAAATGGTTATGAGTAGTGAAACAGTCTCACGAGCCTGCTCCGGCGCCCGCGTTTCTGCCGCCGGCCGGTGTGTCAACTGACGATAGATGACGAATAAGACAAGAGTGAGCAAAATGATGACCACTCCGATAGACTTTTTCATGATCGGTTAGTTAGAAAGTACTGATAATAGCGGGAACCTTTAATCGCCGGACGGCGAACGATAGATGGGTTTTCTTACATCAACCCTTTGGAGAATTTTTCATTGTAGTAGGAGCGATAGCTCCATTTGATTTGACGAAGTAAAGATAATAGCACCTTGCCCCTGGGTGCTAGCTGAACCGGTAGGAGCGGCTTCTTTTGTTTAATGGACGGTCCGCCTCCTGTGACAAGCGGCAAAATAGGCGGTTGAGTGTCGAATATCGGGTCTGAGCGGTAATTTTGGCTGTACGAACGGTTGCGGGTCTGTAGGAGTGGTAGCGGGTCGTTGCCTATCACCGTTAGGTTGTTACGCCGTTGCAAATCCGTAACTTCAGCGACCAAACAATCAACACATGCTTCGTCCCACCCTCGCATTCTTTATCCTGCTATCCACCGCCGCCTGTGCGCAGGATACCGCGCTACAGATCCCTTTGTGGCCAAAGGGCGCCCCCGGCTTCGAGAACAAACGCAACGAACCCGAACAGGCGCAGGACTACTGGGTAAAGAATATCCATAATCCCAGCATCACGGTATATCTTCCCCCAAAAGAAAAGGCGACGGGTGCGGCCGTAGTGATCTTCCCCGGCGGCGGCCATCGCTTACTGGTGTTTAATGCGGAAGGACGCGATCCCGCCCGCTTCCTGAATAGTCTCGGGATAGCCGCCTTCATCGTCAAATACCGCCTGTTCAGGGAGGATAGTAATTTATACAGCCTCGACAGGGAAGTAAAACAGGATGCATACCGGGCCATGCGCCTGGTGCGCAGCAAGGCCGCAGAATGGCATGTCGATCCCGATAGGGTGGGGACCCTGAGCTTTTCGGCCGGCGGCGAAGTAGCCAACATAATAGCCTATGCGCCCGGCAAAGGTGATCCACAGGCGCCTGATCCCGTCGATCGCCTCGATGGGAAACCCGACTTTCAGTTGCTCGTTTATCCCGGACCGCTGGGCGTCCCGGAAGCCGTCCCGGCCGATGCACCCCCGGCCTTCCTTATCGCGGCCAACGATGACCCCTGTTGCTCGACACCCGTCGTAACGATCCTGGAAAAATACCGGGCGGCAAAAGCCCCGGTGGAAGCGCATATCCTTTCGGGTGGGAAGCATGGATTCAATATGGGCTACCGGTCTAACCTGGCCGCTGTAAAAGCCTTCCCGCAGCTGATGGCCAACTGGCTGACCGATATGGGTCTCACAAAACCCAAAAAATAAATGGCGCCAGGGCAAAAAAACAGCCCCCGGCAGGAATACCGGGGGCATACTAATCAAAGTGTTTTTAACCATTAAACCTTATCCTATGAAAAGCCAAAATTACATCCGTAATCTGGCAAATCAAGAAATTGGTTTATTGGTTATTAATACTTTAGGAGCTTACTTTAAAAATATCTTGGTAAACCACTTAAAAAGGGGTCCAATCTAATTCTTTTTTGCGCCTCCACCCGGCTTTTTCCCCGCGGGTGTCGCTGCCGTTGCAGCTGCCTGCTGCCTGGCTAACTCCTGCTCCTCGGTCAGCATCGACGTCTCCTTTATCGGCATATCCAGTATCTCGGGGAAGATCTGCATCAGATTGGCAACCGTATTATAATTGACGTCAAAAATTCTCCAGGTTTCCCCCTCATCTTTGGACTGGCCGATGAGATAGGAGACTAAGTGCACCTTCTTATCATCCCGGTGGTAATAACGCGACAACCGGATCACACACTGCCACTGGTCCTTCAACGTCACCAGGGTCTGCATCTGCAGCTCCGGCGCAGCTTCCTCCAGCGTACTGGTAGTAAACGAGCGCATTTGCTGGACGTGCCCGAGATAGCCCTCATCGCCGCCATAGTACTTGATGACGCTGGCCGGCGCAAGCCGGGCATAAGCGTCCCAATCCTGATAGGCGTCCGCCTTTACAAGACTATCTGCAAACAATAAAGCTTTCTGCGTGATCCTGGCCGTGTCCGGCTGTGCATGGGTGACCATAGCGGTCAAAAAGAATAGCCCTCCGGATAAGAGTTTCTGGATTTTCATGGGTATTGATTTGGAGATACAAGATACGTATCCTATAGGACATTATCAATATGTTCATAATTTCATAAAAATCTGGCACTAAGGCAACACGGAACCGGGATAAGCCGTTTTTTTTAGTAACTTGACGCCCGTCGTAAAAACTGTTTTATTTAATTTCTATGTCAAAGAGAACTGATTTTGTTTATTCCGTTAAGCAAGAGCCCCACCGGCTCCGGACCAAACAGATTTTGCAGCAACACCCGGAAGTAAGAAAGCTTATCGGAAAGAACAAGTATACGTTCTTTGCCGTCCTTGGACTCGTGCTTTTCCAGGTGGCCCTCGCCTGGGTCGTAAAAGATCGCCCCTGGTGGCTCATTGTCGGCACAGCCTACCTGCTGGGTGCTTTTGCCGATCATTCCCTCTTTGTCATGATCCATGAATGCGCGCACCACCTGCTCTTCAAGAGCCGGGCCGCTAACCGGCTCAGCGGGATCCTGGCCAACCTTCCCCAACTCTTCCCCAGTTCGGTCTCCTTCGAGCGTTACCACATAAAACACCATTCCTTCCAGGGCGTTCACGAGCTCGACGCCGATCTCCCCAATCGCTGGGAAGCCAAACTCATCAATAACTTCTTTATCGGCAAGATCATCTGGCTGCTTTTCTACCCCGTTTTCCAGGTATTCCGCATTTCCCGCCTCCGGGAGATAAAGCCTTTTGACAAATGGGTAGCGCTCAACTGGGCCGCTGAAGCCGTTTTCATCGCCGCCATCTGGTATTTCCTTGGCCCTAAAGCGATCGCCTATCTCTTGCTCAGCTTCTTCTTCTCCGTCGGTCTCCATCCCCTTGGCGCACGCTGGATACAGGAACACTACCTCACCCACGACGAGCTGCAGGAAACGTTTAGTTATTATGGCGTGCTCAACACAGTAGCCTTTAACGTCGGTTACCATAACGAACACCATGACTTCCCCTCCATTCCCTGGAATAAACTGCCCCAGATAAAAAAGACGGCCCCGGACTACTACGACAGCCTGGTGTCGCATAGATCCTGGACCCTTCTCTTCTTCCGCTTTTTGTTCGATAAGGAGATCTCCCTCTATTCCCGCATCGTCCGCAAGGATAGAGGAAAAGTGGCGCTTACCGATGAATCCAGACCCGACATGGACCTCATCAATGGCACGCCGACACACCACGCGCAAAATGCAGCCGTCATAGCCCAGGCCTAAATAAAAACTCTTGTTCCGGAATTGAAATTTTCCCTGAACTCCTTCGGGGTACAGGTCTTTTTCTTCTTGAAGATGCGGTTGAAATTGGAGATATTGTTAAACCCGCAATGGTAGGAGATCTCCGAGATGGAATGAGTAGTGTCGATCAGCATTCTCGACGCGTGCCCCAGCCTTATTTCATTCAGGCTGTCGATAAAGGTATTTCCCGTCCTTTTTTTTATAAAACGGCTAAAGGATACCTCCGTCATACTTACCAGCCGGGCCACCTCGCCAAGCGTGATCGGCTTGTCATAGTTGCTGTTCATATACTCAAAGGCCTTTTCTATCCGGCGGCTGTTATAGGTAAAATGCTGATTGGTGAAGGAGGCATCCGAAAGCGCCCGCATATTGCGCGAGATGGATAGATCATGCAGTATCGACAACAACTCCAGCACCGAATCGAACCCATTCTTCTGATTCAGCGAAAGGATCCGCGGTGCCAATGCCGTGGCGGCTTCCCTGGAAAAAAGGATCCCCTTCTGACTCCGGTCCATCATATTTCGTATAAAGCTCAACTGGTTGCGCCGGAGCAGATTCTCTTCGAAAAGGTCCTTATGCCATTGGATCGTCACCTCCCTGATCTCCTGGCTCTGGCATTGATGCGTAAACCAGGCATGATAGAGATTGGGTCCCACCAGGACCAGTTCGACGTCGTCGATCGTATCGATATGATCGCCAACAATACGTCTGGCGCCTTTTGCATTGATTATCAGGTTTAATTCAAGTTCTTCATGGTAATGCAAAGGGAAAGTGAACTCCTTTTTGACGCGGGAGAAGATCGTGAAACAGTCATTTTGGGTGAGGGGGGTGATTTCGCGGATAATGTTCTTACTCATACGGCAGAAAGGTCTTTTGGATGAACTAAAGATACAGTCAAAAATGAACAATTCCCGGATAATAAAGTAGCATTCGAGCCAATCAAAATAGGATAACTTACTCTTCCATGAGACAGTTTTTTTTATGCGTTTGCTGCTTGCCGCTGGTTATGAAAATCCATGCGCAGGGGCTTCCCATCGATAAGCAGGCTACACCGGAAACCGTCAACCTCTTTCATCATCTCAAAAGCCTTCCTCAAAAAGGCTTTCTTTTTGGGCATCAGGACGATCTGGCCTATGGGGTCGGCTGGAAGGATATCCCGGGCCGCAGCGACATAAAAGATGTCACCGGTGATTATCCAGGTCTTTATGGCTGGGAACTCGGCCGCATCGAACTGGATCACCCCGACAATCTCGACGGCGTCCCCTTTGATAAAATGCGGCAATACATCCAGGAAGGATACCGCCGGGGTGGCGTCATCACCATCAGCTGGCACCTCAACAACCCGCTCACCGGCGGAACAGCCTGGCAGCCCGCGCCCGGCACCGTCGCATCCATTCTTCCGGGTGGCGAAAAGAATGCATTGTACCGATCCTGGCTCGACAAAGTGGCCGCCTTCCTGCAAAGCCTGAAAGGCGATCACGGAGAGTATATCCCGGTGATCCTCCGGCTCTTTCACGAGTTGAACGGCAACTGGTTCTGGTGGGGCGGCAATCAGTGTACGCCCGATGAACTCCGCGGGCTCTGGCACTTCACGGTATCCTACCTCCGGGATACCAAACAACTGCATCATCTGCTCTACGCGTACAATACCGATAACTTCACGACACCGGAAGCCTGGCTGGAAAAATACCCCGGCGACGAATGGGTGGACATCGCCGGTTTCGATACCTACCAGCGCAATAGCAATGCCGCCTTTGCAACGGCCCTCGATAAAATGCTCGCGATGCTTGGGACCCTTGCTGCACAACATGACAAGATACCCGCCCTGACGGAATTTGGCTACAACGGATTACCCGATAGCAGCTGGTGGACGGGGACACTCATGCCCGTGCTACAAAGCCACCCTATCGCCTATGTCATGGCCTGGCGCAACGCCGGCGACGAACCCGGCGGGCATCATGAATATTATGTACCTTATGCCGGCCAGGCCTCGGCGCCCGACTTTGTAAAATTCCATGCCTCGCCCCGCGTCCTTTTCCAGGAGGCGGCGACAAAGGGAAAGTTCTATAAAAAGAAATGAAACTTCGACTACCGGATCTCCTCATCATCCTTGCCTACCTGATCACGATGGTCGTGATCGGCTGGATCCTTCGCAAAAAGGCCAGGCAAAACAAATTGAATTATCTGTTGGGTGGACGATCCCTGCCCTGGTATATGCTTGGCCTGAGCGATGCCTCGGATATGTTCGACATCTCCGGCACGATGTGGATGGTCAGTCTCTGTTTTATATATGGGATGAAAAGCATTTGGATCCCCTGGCTCTGGCCCGTCTTTAACCAGGTCTTTATGATGATGTATCTCTCGCGCTGGCTTCGCCGCTCCAACGCTACGACCGGCGCTGAATGGCTGGCCACCCGCTTCGGCTACTCCGGCCCGGGCGTCCGAGCCTCCCATAATATCGTAGTAGCCTTTGCCTTGCTGAGTTGCCTGGGATTCATGGCCTATGGTTTTGTCGGCCTCGGGAAATTCATGCAGATCTTTATCCCCTGGGAGAGCATAGAAGGATACCTCCCCTTTCATATCCCCCCGGCCTATGTCCCGCATTTCTACGGCATCGTCTTTACGCTTTTCGCGATGTTCTATTCCATCCTGGGCGGCATGCACAGCATCGTGCTCGGGGATGTCATCAAATATGCCCTCATGACCGTGGGCTGTATCAGCATCGCCGGCATCGCCATGTACCGGCTGCATCATCAGGGGAATTCCCTGGCTGTCCCCCGTTCCTGGTTCAACCCTTTTTTCGGCTGGCGTCTCGACCTGAATTGGAAAGGGCTTGTCGACGACGCCAACAAAAAGATCGCCGATGACGGCTTTTCCGTATTCGGCCTCTTCTTCATGATGATGCTGTTCAAGGGCGTCTTCGCCTCCCTGGCCGGCCCGGCGCCAAACTACGATATGCAAAAGGTCCTGAGTACCCGCAGCCCCGAAGAAGCAAGCAAGATGAGCGGCTTCGTGTCCATCATCCTCCTGCCGGTCCGCTATTCCATGATCATCGGACTCACGGTACTGGCCCTCTTGTATTATAAGACGATCAGCGGCGACCTGCAAACCCCCGCCGGAACCGATTTCGAAAAGATCCTGCCGGCTACCATCAATAATTTTCTACCTGCCATTTGATGGCTCCCGCATTGAAGACCCCGTTTATGCCAAAGCGCTCCATCAAATAGGGATTGGATCCCTTATTCAGGTCATAGCGCCAGAAGAGAGGAGTGTGAGCGGCGGTCAGGATCGGGTATTTATGGCGGAGGAAAATACCGTTGCCCGGTAACTGGGGTTCGTTTTGCCGTCGGATCAACTCTCTATAATGTTTGTTCAACTCGGTAAGTCGGTCGTTAAAAAGATTCGTCATCGTGGTCAATTTATGATTGAATTGGAGGTTCAATATTCGCTTAACCTGTCCCACCAGGTCTTTTTGAGGATCAGGATGATGATCGCGAGCAGGGTTGTATTGATCAACAGAGGCAGTTTCAATTCGAGGACGATATACATGGGCAACAGGGTCAGACAGAGTTGGGCGATGATACCCAGGACGATGTTGAACAGATTACGATAGAAGTTCCGGTTGCCGGCGAATCCGGGGTCGTCCTTCACCACTTCGCGGTGTACCGGTTTCCAGAGTCCCCAGGGACGGACGGTGCGATAAAAAGATTTTAGGACATCCATATCCGTTGATGGCGCGGCATAGGAGCCGATGATGGACCCGGCCAGGGACAGCAGGAAGAGCACCGGCCAATAGTAGAGATCCAGGCCATGCAGCACGTTCTCATATTTCAGGACGGCGAGGGCGATGGCGGGTATGATGCCGGCCAGCATGCCCCAATAGAAACCCCTTGCGTTGAAACGCCACCAGTGCCATTTCAGGAGGTTGGATGCAAT